>Ga0265292_1001025_pt1 | contig 27987 bp, 27 predicted proteins | sample Munlanlewell296A_FD_189080 | JGI IMG/M metagenome (GOLD analysis project Ga0265292, IMG submission 189080) | Leachate microbial communities from a municipal landfill in Southern Ontario, Canada - Leachate well 296A | ecosystem: Engineered > Solid waste > Landfill > Unclassified | place: Canada... | reverse complement strand
CGTGGTACAATCATTTCGGACTCCTTTCCTTTGGGCCTGTAACCTCCATTGTTTCAGAAAGTTACATCCTAAAGAGAAGGGGTCTGTTTTTCAAATTTTCAACGTAAAATGGAAACTACACCCCTTTAAAGTAATATGAATGGAGGATGACGATGACCGTCAAGAAGCGAATACAACTTTTGATCGATGAAGTGAGTGAAACGGGTCATTGCGTGGTTTTTAGGGGGCGGGGGCGAAAGCGGGTGGCACTGATCCCTGTGCCGGATGATGAGTTTCTGGAGCGGATCGAAGAACAGATCGACCTTCGCCTGGCGAAAAAGAGAAAAAAAGAGCGGGGTGGAGTTACCATTGAGGAACTCTGCCGGAAATATGGAGTACGAACGGCATGACGTTTACCGTCATTGTCCTGCCATCAGCACAAAAGGAATTGGATGAACTTCCCGCTTCACTTCGCAAAACGGTATTACGAAAGATACTTTCACTTCGCGACAATCCCTATCCGTCCGGGTCGAAGAAACTCAAGGGTTCGGATGGATTTTACCGATTGCGGGTGGGCAATTATCGGGTGATTTACGAGGTGAACGGCAACATACTGTATGTGTATGGGATTCGCATCGGTCATCGCAAAGATGTGTACCGCCGTCCCTGGTTTTAGTCTTGCATGTGAATATCCGGCAATGAGGCAAGGACAATTTCCCCAAAGCCGAAACGATGACCCGTATCCTGTCCATAGCGATCAACATCGGCGCGGTTCCGGAGACTTTCCATTGACGGCAAGGATTTCGACAGCACTTCGATATCGCTCGTTTCCGACCGCCTGCCGCCAAATGCATCTGACGATGTTCCCCTTTTTCATGTTGTACTTCTGAATCAAGGTGATGGATACGTAAATGTCCTTGGCGGCGGGAGCTTGCTTTTTGCCCACTCGGATGAAACCAAAGGCATGCGGGGGAGCATCCTCCACGATATCCAGGAAACCGGTCACCACCGGCGACGAACGGTAATTTTGGTCACCAAGGAATCGAGGTTCATCCGGTCCCGCAATTTCATAGGATTGGCCATACCGTCTCGGATCAACATACTGGGTTGCGTCGGCTACGGTAATCTCATGCTCGGATGGGTATTGCCCGCCGTGTACACGAGGATTGACCTCCTGGCATATTTCCACGACCGTGACCACCAGGTTGGGAATTAGGACAAACGAATTCAGATGTACATGGTCGGGTCCGTGGCATTGAATATCCGTGGGCCCACAGAGCAGGTAGTGAAATTGGTTCTTGTCCCGGATGACTTTGTCCACGCGAGTAAAGACCTTCACCCCGTTGGCGTACTGAAACAGGAACCGCTTTCCCGCCCCGGATTCCATGATTTCCACTAAGGTGAGGACTCGCCGTGTAAAGTCCTCGGGCAAAGAATGCCTCTTTATTTCGTCTTTGACCATATCATCCATCCTTTCCTTCAATTGGTTGCGAGAATCGTGCAACCGTTTCTTGACTGTGGTGACTGTCACTTCCAGAAATTCGGCGATATCGCTCTGCGAGTAGCCGTTGATGTAAAACAGCGTGGTCACCGTCCGCTGATGTTCCGGCAGGGCGTGGATCGCCGTCAGAACCTTCTCGCTCATTTCACGCTGCTCGGCCTTTTGTGCAGGTGAAACTCTCGCTATTGCCACCCCTTCCGCGGCGGTCAAGGGGATTGTGCCCGGCTCTTTGGCACGGGTGATCCGACGGCACTTGGACCAAACAATCTGCCGAAACCAGCCGGCAAATGCCTGGGGGTCCTGGAGTTTCGGCAGTTGCCGATAGGCTTCCAGGAATGCTTCTTGGGCCGCATCCTGGGCCCAATGAAAATCGCCTAACAGGGAAAAGGCATACCCGCAGGCCATGTCCTGAAATTGCCGGACGATCTCGCCATAGGCATCCACATCGCCCGCCGCCGCTTTGACCACCAGTGTTTTGAGCATTTCCGATTCCATGCCTCTCCGCAATAAAGAGCCAGATTTCCGTCCCCAGGATACCCGTCTTTTTGGAAAAATAAAAGTTTACGTAGTTCTTTTTTCAAGACATGCCCAATAGCCGCCGGTGCGGATGTTTTTTTCGGTGGCCGGGTCCACCTGCGGTAGTTGCATGTGCTGCCTGGTTACGCGCCAGTTTGTTTGGCGGCAGAACCTCGCGATAAGGTCGGCGTTTTCCTCGTCGTCGATGGAGCAGGTGCTGAAAACGATTTGTCCGGTGGGTTTGACAAGATTTTCCGCCTGGTTTAAGAGTTTCAGGCTTTGGCGGCTATAAGTTTGAAAATCGGATTCTTTAAGCCGCCAGCGAGCTTCGGGTCTTCGGTCGAAAACACCCGTGTTACTGCATGGGACATCGAGAAGGACAATATCGAAAAAATTCTTCAACTGGTCGGATATGAGTTCATTAATCACTATGGTTTTGATGGATTCGAGGCCCAAACGCTCCGCGTTTTGTTTGAGTTTATCCAGTTTCGATGCGATTCGGTCTGAAGCGTAAATTTCCGCCTGATCGTTGGTAACTTCAGCCAGTTGCGTGGTCTTGGTTCCCAGACCGGCGCACAGGTCTAGAATCTTTATTCCCGGTTGAAGGGAAAGATTCCGAATTACATCGCACGCCGTCGGATCTTGAATTTGAAACAATCCCTCCCGAAAGGCCTCCAGCTCGGTGATCGGTGGATTCTCAATCAGCATAACCGATTCGGAATCGGGCAATACTTTGACCTGGCAGGATTGTTGCGTCAGAATCTCCGCCAATTTTTCCGCCGCCGGTGAATCTAATTTACCGCGATTCGGACGGCAGACCAGCCCCGGCCTGGCATTGCCTGCCGCCAGAATTTGCTTGAGTGTGTCGAAGTCCCATTTGGACAGCCACCGCGCGACTAGCCATTTTGGGTACGAATACGCCGGCGACAGATAATTGGCGGGAACATCTATCGCCGATAAAATCTCTTTGAAAAATTTTATTCCGGTATTTAATCGCGTCGGTAACACAAAACGGATATTTTCCGCGCTGATTTCAATTCCTCTGCCTTCGATGCCACGCTGGATACCGCGTAAAATGGCGTTGATAAATCCGACTTGCGGGCGACCCAGGAAACCTTTGGCCAATTCGCACGTCGTGTCGACGGCGGCAAAATCGGGAACACGGTCCTCATAAACCAGTTGATAAACGCCCAGACGGAGCAGCGTTAAAACAGCCGAAGCAATTTGCCGAACGTTTCGCGAGCTGAAAAGTTCAATAAGATGATCGAGGCTCGCTCGGTGCTTAATACACCCGGACAGTAGTTCGTATGCGAAGGATCGTTCGCGAAACGGAAGGTCAAATTTTTCGGCCAGTAGCCAGATTCGGTCGGTGGGTAAGGTTTTGATCGAAGTGTCCTGAAGCGACTGGAAGGCCAAAAATCGCGCGTCAAGGCCGGGTACTTTCGGAATATGGAATTTTGCGTTACTGGTTTGCTTTTGTTTGTTCATCGGCCTGTGGCTCCAGGGAAACAAATCTGTCCGCGGGTTTTACATGTCGGCCGTTGATAAAATCTTGCCAGGTCATCAATTTTGACCCGGCGGGTTTAATTTCCAGGATTTTTAAGCGGCCCGATCCCGTGGTTACGGAAAAATCGTCAAGAATAATACCCGCTCCCTCACGGTCGCGGCTCGTTTCCAATGGTACCGCTCGGGCGAAGGCTACTGGAATATGCTTGCCAGTTGACGATTGATATACGCTGGTGGCTGTGGGCCACGACCAGAGACCTCGAATTAAATTTGCGATCTTTTGGGCAGGGAGATTCCAGTCGATTACGGAAAGCGATTTTGATAGTTTCGGGGCTTTGGAAACCAAAGATGTGTCCTGCGGTTTTGGCTGAAGGATTCCCTGCTGAAGCTGAAAAATCGTTTCTACCATAAGTTGCGGTCCGAACTGGGCGAGTTTGTTATGCAGTTCGTCGGCTCGTTCCTGTGGATCGATCGGTACTACTTGTTGGGTGAGAATCTTTCCACTGTCGATTTGTTCGCCGATCTGCATGATCGTCAGCCCCGTTTGGGTTTCTCCATTGATAATCGCCCAGTTGACCGGAGCTGCCCCGCGGTAGCTGGGCAGTAGCGAGGCATGAAGATTGATTATCCCGTGACGGAAAATATTAATCAGAACCGGCCCGATTTTCTGACCATACGCGATAAGCACCCCCAGGTCGGCCTGGAGTTGGCGAAGTTTGTCCACGATTTGGGGATCATTAATGTTCTCCGGCTGCAGGACTGGAATATTCGCGTGAAGGGCAATTTCTTTGATCGGTGAATGGGTCAATCGAAGTCCCCTGCCCGAGGGCTTATCCGGGGACGTAATTACCAGCAGGGGTTTGGCTCCACATTCAATAAGGGTCTTGAAGCACGGCAAACCGAACTCGCCCGTGCCGAAAAAAATGAATTTCAGATTTATCGGGGAAATGGCCATGTTCTTATTGTATCTCGAATCCCCGCTCAATCAAATGCTGTCGGAGTATTTCCCGTTTGGGACCTTCGATTTTGTGCTGATCGGCCAGCGAGGCTAGTCGCTGGCGTGAAACGGGATTCTGGCCTCGCCGCCCTTCCAGTTCGTCGATAATCTTTTCGACGGATTTTAAATAAGTAAATTCCGGTATGTCATACATTTTGAGCGGGCTGGACTTATTTGAAACCAAAGCCCAGATATAAATCATATCGCTGGCCGGTCCGGTCACAACAGGATGAGCTCCGCCTGGAATAGCCATGGCGTCGCGATTATGCACCAGATAGGCTTTATCCAAACCCTTTTCGTCAAACAGAAGTTGTACGCCATAGGCTCCCCACGGTCCTTCGGTGCCACGGGAGATGTGATAATAAATTTCTTCATGATCCGATTGCCCGCCCGCCGGATCGTCTTTATCGTGGACATGTAAAGGAGTTCCCGACCATAATCCCGGTGGGCTGTAGGTCTCTCCGACCACGAGGTTTGATGCAAAGTCGTCGGTGGTAATCAACGTGATCACCTCGCGGTGCCAAACGCCTGTTCCACGTCGAATCTGCTTTCGATCTCCGGGTTTGACAAAGGCGGAAGGACGATCCGCATAGGCGGGGGCGCTGAACCAGATCATCTCGCCGACGCCGGAGATTTTAAACTGCTGACCTCGGCCGATATAAATGGCAGAGGAATTTGAAAGCTCCGGCTGCGTGGTAAACGGTCCTCCGGGGCGCGAGCCGGCGAAACAATCTTTGCCCACGGACACTTCGAATTCCCCGCAAATCGGAGTAAGGACATATTCCCGATCCGCGGTCTTTACCTCAAACGGCCCCTGCTCCAGCCGCCAGGCCCCGAACCCGGTATAATCCAGCGGAACATTCGAATCCGTTGGATCAAAAATCGTCTTCGATGTTTGACCATCCCACCGAACCACCGGATTAATCTTTCCCGATTGTATGGCCTGTCGATATTTCTTTAATGTCTGTTCCATGTTTGCTCCTGTTTTTATTTAAAACCAATTTAGTAAACATTACCGGTATGGATTCCGTAATGCAAGCACAAGAGTAAGCGCAGCATTTCACAAAGAAGTGGACCAAGTTTGGAATGGGCATGCAACGGCGTGAGCTTAAATCTTTAAATAAATATTTTCCCGTTGCACAAAAATCAAATCCTTTGCTCCCGAGCTAAAGTAATATGAGATCATTCTAACATTCTCAAGAATGTTAGAATGATCTTGGATACTATTCAAACTATTGTTTCATGTGATTTTATTCTTCCTGTGATTAAATACGAGTGGCAGCTAAAGCATTCTCCCGGACGGACGCGAAATTTGGGTGGCATGCCACCCAAATTAAAAAAAACTGTTCACATACAAAATACCTCTAATTCCCATTACCATCCCTGCCGCAGAGATCGCAAACGTTTCATCACATCATTTGTTCCGCGGCCAAAGTAATCGTGCAGCGTTTCATATTCCACAAAAAGTTTATCGTAAATCCGATGATTTTCCTCGTTCGGAAAATATTGCTTTTCCTTCAAACCGGCCATCGCTTTTGCCGCCTCGGCCATATCCGCATATCCACCGGCCTGGGGGCCTGCCGCCACCGCCGCGTGCATGGCTGAACCCAGGGCGCCCGCCTGGCCGCTTCGGGCGATCTTGATCGTCCGGCCTGTCACGTCGGAAAATATTTGCATCACCAAGTTATTACGCTCGGACAATCCACCGCACGCGTACAACTCATCGATCTTCACCCCGCTTTCTTCAAACGTGCGAAGGATTTTATATGTGCCAAAGGCCGTCGCCTCGATAAGAGATCGATACACTTCATGTGCCTGGGTCGCCAGTGTCATCCCGACAATCAATCCCGACAAATCCGCATCCACCAGGATCGATCTATTGCCGTTAAACCAATCCAGTGCCAGCAGGCCCGATTGCCCCGGTCGGAGTTTCGACGCCTCCAGTGTTAAATAATCGTGCGCTGACATTTTTACCCTGTTGGCCTCCCGCCTGACGCTGTCCGGCACGAAATTATGAACGAACCATCCGTAGATATCTCCCACCGCCGACTGGCCCGCTTCAACTCCCCATAGACCAGGAACCATTCCATCCTGCACCACTCCGCACATTCCAGGCACGAGTGTCCGCTCGTGATCCAGAACCATGTGGCAGACGCTCGTGCCCATGATCATGACCATTTTCCCAGGCGTGGTCACCGTACACGCCGGTACTGCCGCGTGAGCATCGACGTTTCCCGCGCAGACCGCTACGTTTTCGGGTAATCCCAATTTTTTCGCCACCGCCGCAGTTAACGTTCCTGCCCTGGCTCCCAGCGGTAAAATCTCTCCACGCAATTTTGTCTGCGTCACATTTTCAAGCCTCGGATCCAACGCCTTGAAAAAGTCATTGCCTGGAAATCCGCCGAGGTCCTTGATCCACATCGTCTTGTACCCCAGCGTGCATTCATTGCGAACGTAATTACCCGTCAATTGCCAGACAATCCAATCGGCGGCCTCCACAAAAATGTCCGCGGCGTTATAAATCGTTTCGTCTTCGTCAAGGATTTGCCAGAGTTTGGAGAAAAACCACTCGGAACTATATTTCCCGCCGCATCGTTTGATGAATCCTTCATCGCGGTTGTTGGCGATTTCGTTGATCTTATTCGCCTCGGGTTGCGCGGCGTGATGCTTCCATAGCTTCACCCACGCATGGGGCCGATCTTTGAATTCAGTGATAGTGCACAATGGCCGGCCGTCTTTTTTTACCGGCAACATCGTGCAGGCGGTAAAGTCCGTACCAATCCCGATAATGTCGTTCGCATTCACACCCCCCTGCTTGATCACCGCGGGAATTGTCTTATAAACCACCCGCAGATAATCGCGCGGGTCCTGCAAGGCCCAGTCGTGCGGAAGTTTGATATCGCTTGCCGGCAATGTTTGATCGATCACACCATTGGCGTATTGGCACACACTGGTCGCCAGTTCTTCGCCGGTCCCAACATTCACCAGCACCGCCCGGCCTGACAAGGTCCCAAAATCAATTCCAATCGCGTATTTACTCATGGTTAAAGAAATCCTCTATTCGCTGTTTACAGCCTATTTTAAATCTGTTATCGAACGACTACCGCTGCATAATATGTTTGTTTTTTACCGCGTCAAGATTTTTCGTTACATACTTTTTTCGTGGCTGACTACATTATCCTGTACCACTCTCGGATGGCTTCGACAACCGTCGCTTCATCCTTTCCCGCCATCAGGGCCATCTGGGCTTTTCGGCGAAGCGGATGGCGTTTGCAGTATCCGACGCTGAATTTTCGGAAATAGGCGATTCCCTTGCGTCTTTTATATTGATCCAGCACCATCAGAAAATGCCGTAAAACGGTTTCGCCCTGCTCCCGGAGGCTGGGCGGCGGGGGTTTGGGTCTGCCTTCGAGCAGGGCTTTGGTCTCGGTGAAAATCCAGGGATTTCCCACCGCTCCGCGGGCGATTGTTACTGCGTCTATTCCCGAACCCGCTAATCGCCGGACAACGCTTTCGGCGGTAAAAATATCTCCGCTTCCGATGATCGTGGTATTCGGAAATCGTCGTTTGACCTCGGTGAGGATTTCCCAGTCAGCTTTGCCTCGGTACTTTTGCTTGACAACTCGCCCGTGGATAATCAGCGCGTCAATGCCCTCCCCTGCCGCCCGTTCAGTGATCTCCCAGAAATTCTCCAGCGATTCCTTTGAATCGTCGTATCCAATCCGCAGCTTCATCAGCACCGGGCATTGAACCGCCTCACGCACCAGTTGATAGATTTCCAGGACCAAATCGGGGTTGTTCAGCATGAACCCCCCTCGCTGGCGTCGAAGCACTTTGGGGGCAGGGCAGGCAAAATTCAGATCGATCAGGTCGTATCCGATCCCCACCAACCCCTTCGCCGCCGCCACCATCGTTTCCGGATCGTTTCCGAGAATCTGCGCTCCGATCGGATGCTCGTCGTCCTTGACGGCAAAGTTAGGATGTTTTAAAACCCGCGGATGGCGAATGATCGTGGAAAGCATAACCCCGGCAAATGTCAGCGGAGCGCCGTGCTCTTTGGCGAGTACCCGCATCGGCCGATCACTGTACCCGCTCAGCGACGCCTGAAAAAATGGCACGTCCAGATTAATCTTGCCGATTTGCAGCATGGATTACATTTTCTCCCAATACACCTTTTGTTGTCGGTAGATCATACTATAACACCGATTATATACCTTCCAGAAAAAAAGGAATTAGTAGAGGCGGGTTAATAGCAATTATTTAATTCATTCGTTAAACTTGTTTTAGCTTGAAGTTCACGTTATAATTCCCAGTTCGCATAAAGACAGATGGTGGCCGGTAGTATTGAACATTATTATTATTATTATTTCAGGAGAACATAAATGAAAGCCCACGATCGGCATGACCTTAAAAAAAATGATCTGGCCGACACACTTGGACACATACAACGATTTTTCATCGAGCACGGATCGAAAGTCCTGGCGGTGGCCGTTCTCGTTTTGGTGATTATCGCTGCCGCTTTTTATTTCGCGCACAGCAGCCGTATGGCTAGGATTCAGGCTTGGGAACAACTCCTGGCCATGCAATCCGGACAAAACGCCAACTTTAAACCCGACGATCTCCGCGTCCTCGCCCAACAGACCTCCGACCGGCAAGTCGCAGCCTTCGCCTGGAAGGCTTTGGGGGATATCCTTTCCAGGGAACACCTGACCGGCGGCGAAAAGGCTCTGGCCAGCCAGGCGGAGCAGGCGTATGAAACCGTTATTAATAATTATCCCGAATTTCCTCTTGTTTCGGGCGGAGCCAAGATGGGTCTGGGCGTCCTTTACGAAGACACCGGTCGATGGGATCAGGCCAAACAGATTTATGAGCAGATTCGCGAAAACCAGGCCTTTGCCGGCACAGGTTTGCCGGACCTCGCCCGGGCTCGGATCGAGAATCTTCCCACTTGGCGGCAAGCGACCCAAACCCCTCTGCCGACCTCTCAGCCCAGCACCCAAAGTGTAACCGCAACCCGTCCTGCGATAAAATAACAACCCGCAGGCTTGCAAAATAAAAGAAAACATGTAAAATAATCCATGTTAACGTCGGGCGATTAGCTCAGTTGGCTAGAGCGTACGGATCACACCCGTAAGGTCACAGGTTCGAATCCTGTATCGCCCATTCAAAATAGGATTAACCGCATGACGCAGGAAGAACACGTATTGGTTGTGGAACGAAAGATTCTTGAACAGGCTGGAATGTTTCAGGGATTGGTATTCGACGTAGAACGGTATCTGCAAAAGCTTTTCACTGCCAGTGTTCCGCAATTCATGCCCAGATCGCAGGCAGAAAAAAATCCCGCCTATAAACAACTCATTCCTTACGTGATTATGACTCACGATGGAAAATACCTTAGCTATGTCCGGGGCAAACGGGCCGGGGAAACTCGCCTGGTCGGGAATCGATCCATCGGCATCGGCGGCCATATCAATCCGATGGATGATATGCCCTTATTCAACGATGACTTCCGCGAAACATACTTTACCGCCGTGGATCGCGAAGTGGCGGAAGAAGTTTCCGTGGAAGCCAAATATACCAATAAAGTGGTCGCTCTTTTGAATGACGATTCCAACGAAGTTGGCCAGGTGCATCTTGGAATTGTTCACCTGTGGGTTTTGGATACTCCAAAAGTAACTCGGCGAGAGCAGATGATTACGCAAATGACTTTTATGAGTCGCAAGGAGTTGCAGGAAGTTCGCGAAACCCTGGAAACGTGGTCCAGTCTATGCCTCGATCATCTCGACGAATTGGCATCATAAAACTTTCTCATTCGGGTAGCATATCTGATTTGGCAGGCGGGCTTGCCCGCCACGTAATAGAGATATATCCTAAAACAGAATTCTCAGGGTTGCTTGTTGCAGGGATTGTGAGGCTTGGTCGGGGGTCTTTCGTTGATTGATGACGTCGGACATGATCTGCTCGATGACCGGTCTGACCTCCTGCCAGCCGCGAACGTTCGGTTCGGAATAGGCAAACGGAATGGCGTCGATGGTTTGCCGATTGGCGGGATGCTCTCCGAGGAATTCCTTCAAAGCCGGTACTTCAAGGGCGGATTTTCGAACAGGAAGATAACCGGTGCGGGTAGCCCATTGGGCAGTGACATTTCGTGAAAGAAAATAACGAATAAACCCCCACGCGGCCTCCTGTCGCTGGGGCGTGGTTTGAAAAACGCAAATATTCATCCCGAAAAGCACGGTCCGCGAGGGAACGTCCCGGGCATGCGGAATCGAGGCCATATTCCATTTGAATTTATTTTTGACCTGTTGGGCAACATAAGGCCGGCTGGTGCTGGACCGGATAAAAAAGGCAACCTGCTGCTGCGCAAAGTCATTGCGGTCGTCAAACGTATCGTAAGCGATCTCCTGGGCAAGCTTGTCTCGAAAAAGGTCTCGTATCAGCGTCAACGTCTTGATCGTAGCCAATTTGTCAAAGATCGGCCGATCAGTTTTTGGGTCATAAACATCCCCTCCGAATGAAAAAACAAACGCGTCAAACGTGGAAGCATCACGGGAAAACGCCAGCGGAACGATTCCCTTTTTTTGTTTGATTTGCCGGCAGACAGCCAGAAACTCATCCCAGGTAGCCGGTGGTTTAACCTGGCCGACTTCAGCCAGCATATCCGCATTGTAATAGAGCATCAGAATGCTTTTGGTAAACGGCATGGACAGCAGTTGATTGCCGAAGTTCTGATAGCGATTGGTTTCCAGAAACACCGGATAAATATCGGCGGCGAGATCGGAACCTTTATTAACCTCTTTTTCCAGATAAGGACCAAGATCGACGACAGCGTTATATCTCATATAATCAGCCACCATGCTTTCATAAGCGGTGGCAAGGTCCGGCGGTTGCTTAGCTAGCAGAACGGTCATTGTTTTCTGATAAAGAGTGTTATAATTTCCGGCATATTCTTCCTGAACTTTTACCGGCGGATGGGTATTATTATATTCACCAATGATTTCCCGCAAAACCAAAGCCTTCTGATCATTCAACCCATGCCAAAAAATCAAAGGTTTACCAACAGGCGTCTTATCTTTTCCACAGCCCGCGAAAATAGCCAAAACCAAAATGAAACAGTATAAAATTCGCATATCCTAATAAATAACACACTTGATGGCTGGGTGGAAGATATTTTCTCATTTGAAAACAAGTGCTTGTCGGAGGATAAGCCGCATGATTACGATCGGCAGGATGCCACAAAAAATCAACTGTTATTTTTAACGTATGAAAAATGGAGTTAGAAAATCATTTTTATATTTACACCAATATTTTCAAAAGCTCCTTGGTGGTCCATCGCCAGTTTTCAATTTCCGGCAGGTCTCGGCCATTTTCCTGGATGTATTTGCGGTGAGCGGTCAGTTTTTGCTCAAATCGATCTATGATGTCCGCGACCTGGGAACGAATTCGGGGAACTCGACGAAGAGCTTCGCCGGCTAAATGGTATCGACTGATTTTATTAAGGACCGTCATATCAAACGGCGTTGTTGTGGTGCCTTCCTCGATGTAACCTCGGACGTGAAAGCGCGAGGGATTCGGCCGATGATAGAGCAATTCGTGAATGACCCGCGGATAACCGTGGAAGGCGACGATCACTGGGGCGTTTTCGGTAAACAAATTGACAAAGTCTTTTTCCTCCATGCCGTGGGGATGGTCTCGCTGCGATTCCAAGACGAATAGATCGACGATATTCACAACTCGGACGCGAAGGTCGGGCACTTCCTGCCGCAACAGACAGACGGCGGCGAGAACTTCCCATGTGGGGATATCGCCGATCCCGGCCAGGACGACGTCGGGATTTTCTCCGTCGTTGCTCGCCCATTCCCAGACTGATCCGCCTTTGGCACAGTGCTGCTGTGCGGTTTTCATGTCCAGCCATTGCGGAGCCATCTGTTTAGAGGCGATGATCAGGTTTACGTATTGTTGACTCCGAAGGCAATGATCCGCTACGGAGAGCAGGCAGTTGGCGTCGGGGGGTAGATAGATGCGGACCACGGAGCTTTTTTTGGTGAGCAGGGTGTTGATGAACCCCGGACCCTGGTGGCTGTACCCGTTGTGGTCCTGCCGCCAGGCGTGCGAGGTCAGCAGGTAATTGAGCGAGGCAATGGGTTTTCGCCAGGGGACTTCGTGCGACATTTTCAGCCACTTGGCATGTTGGCTGACCATGGAATCGACAATGGTGCTGAAGGCCTCATAGCAGGGAAAAAGCCCGTGCCGGCCGGTAAGAATATATCCTTCTAGCCAACCTTCGCACGTATGTTCGCTCAGGATTTCCATCACCCTGCCGCTGGTGGAAAGATGCTCATCGGTCGGGATGATCGGCCATTCAAAGACTCGGGAGGTGGCTTCGAAAACTGCGTCCAGACGGTTCGAACTCATTTCATCGGGGCAGACGATTCGGAAATTTTTCTGCGATTCGTTTTTCTTTATCAAATCGCGGAGGAACTTTCCCAATTCGCGCGTACTCTCGGCATCAACGGCACCCGGATTGGGAACCGCAACGGCATACTGGGTATAATCGGGAAAATTGAGCGCGACCAGCAATTGCCCGCCGTTGCCGTGGGGGTTCATTCCCATTCGTTTATCTTTGACGGGGCAAATGGCGGTTACCTGGGGTTTTGGCCGACCGGTTTCGTCGAACAGTGTTTCAGGATGATAACTGGTCAGCCATTCATTCAAGGCTTTAAGATGCTCCGGATTTTTGGCTGGGTTGGGGACCGGAATCTGGTGGCAATGGCAAGTGCCTTCGAGCGGAACGCCATCGAGAGATTTTGGGCATGTCCAGCCTTTGGGCGTCCGAAGGATGATCATGGGCCAAACCGGCTGCGCGACCGGCTTTCCACCGCGAGCCTCTTGTTGAATTCGGCGGATTTCTCCGTAGCACCCGTCGAGTGCTTCCCACATGACAGGATGAACCGCTTGCGGATCGTGACCCTCTACAAAACGAACCTGATAACCATAACCCGAAAAGAGATTTCTCAGTTCCTCGTCGCTCATCCTGGCGAAAATGGTGGCGGAGGATATTTTGTATCCGTTGACATGCAAAATCGGCAGGACGGCCCCATCTGTCGCGGGATTTAAAAATTTATTCGAATGCCAGGACGCGGCCATCGGTCCGGTTTCCGCCTCGCCGTCTCCGACGACACAGGCGACGATCAAGTCGGGATTATCCAGGGCGGCCCCGTAGGAATGCGACAAGCTGTAGCCGAGTTCACCACCCTCGTGAATCGTCCCGGGAGTGAGCGCGGTATTGTGGCTTGGCATTCCGCCCGGCCAGGAAAATTGCCGCACCAGACGATTTAAACCCTCTAAATCGTAAGTCATTTCAGGATAATAATGGCCCAGCGTTCCTTCAAGATAGAGATTGGCCAGGTTCGCCGGCGCCCCATGTCCGGGCCCGGCCACAAATAAAATATCGGCTCCGGTATCCTGGATCAAACGATTCAAATGCGCATAAATCAAGTTTAACCCCGGAACCGTGCCCCAATGACCCAAAAGACGCGGTTTGATATCCTCTGCTTTGAGCGGTTGACGCAATAACGCGTTTTGTTTAAGGTAAACTTGTGCGGCCCCCAGATAATTCGCCGCCCGCCAGTAAGTATTAAGCTGATCCACCCGGTCCTGTAAAATCGTACTCATTGTGTACCCTCCATTGGTTAAAAACATTCTCTCCACAAAACCGGGGCCTGTCAATGCGAGAGATTCTCGGAAAATATTTCTTCTTGATGTGATTAAAATATCTTTGTATGTTAAACGGACAAGGGGTTTATAGTTATGTCAAAAAAAATAGTCGTATTGACGATATGTGCAATCTTAACTTTTGGCTTGGCGGGCTGTAAACGCTCCGGTCAAAGCAATGCCCGCACTCAGGCCGTTAATCAGGAAGAAAGAGGAAACCCTATGACACAAATCATGGTACAAAGCCAGGCGTTTAGCCAGAATCAACCTATTCCCAAAAAGCACACGGGTGAAGGCGAGGATATTTCTCCGCCTTTGTCATGGTCAGGACTTCCGCAGGGGACCCAAGAAATTGCCCTCATCACAGATGATCCTGACGCTCCGGTCGCCGAACCCTGGGTTCACTGGTTGATTTACAAAATCCCACCGCAGACCCAGGGGTTATCCGAAGGGATTGAAACTACGGAAAAAGTATCCGACCCAGCCGGGGCCTTGCAGGGGGAAAATACTGGAGGAACGATCGGCTATCATGGTCCCATGCCGCCCAGGGGTCATGGCGTGCATCATTATCATTTCAAAGTATACGCACTGGATACGGCCTTGAACCTCAAATCGGGCATTGACAAAAAGGCGCTATTAAAGGCTATGGCAGGACACATCCTCGCCGAAGGTGAATTGGTGGGAACTTACCAAAGGTAACATTTCCATATTGAAATACGAGCCGTATATTTATTTGCGAAGCTGATCGATCACTTTTTTAATCGCGGCGATGTGGGCGGGGGTTGTTCCGCAACATCCGCCGATCATGCTAGCTCCGGCATCGACCAGTTCTTTTACTTTCGCCGCCATATCCTCCGGCGTCTGCTTGAACATCGTAGTTCCGCCGACGAGAACGGGCAGACCCGCGTTGGCGTGAATAAGGATCGGTTTTTTGGTATATTTGCGAAGCTCCAGTGTGATGGGAATCATTTGATCGATCCCGTTTCCGCAATTCGATCCGATGACATCGGCCCCGGCGGCATCCAGACCCTCCGCCGCTTTCCGGCAATCGACTCCCATCATCGTTTTGTATCCTCTGGGCGACGCGTCGAAGGTCATCGTGCAGATGATGTCGATATTTCTATCGAGTTTCCTGGCGGCCCGGATGGCACAGACAGCCTCTTCCAAACTTGTCATGGTTTCGATGCAAAGGGCTTTTACTCCTCCCTTCAAAAGGGCGGAAATTTGCTGCGAATAGATAGCTTCCATCTGCTGGTCGGTCATGTCTCCAACCGGTTCCATGAACTCTCCGGTAGGTCCGACGGAAGCGGCGATGACGCAATTCGGCGCGCCTTGCAGGGACAGTTTCGCCCCGGCTTCATTTAATTCCGACACGCGATCGCCCAGACCGACTTTTTCCAGTTTCACCCGCGATCCGCCAAAGGTATTTGAAAGGACAATATCGCACCCCGCGTCCGCATAGGCCTTGGCCACCAATTTCACCTCATTCGGGTGAGAAACGTTCCATTCCTCAGGGCAGTCTCCACCGGTCAACCCCATTCCCTGGAGCATGGTTCCCCAGGCGCCATCGGAAATGAGAAGTTTTTTCTTCGCCAATCGATCTAATAAGACGCCCATCTAAAAAATCTCCTTACTTTACTGGCTTATTATCTTGGAAAAGAAAAACCCGCGTGGATAAGCCGGGCTGTTGTGGGCAAAAACGTCTGCGACATGAGCAAGACTAAAATCACAACCGGACATTAAAAAAGTCAAACCCACGACCAGAAAAAAGACCAAGCCTCGTATTTTCGATATCTTACGGTTTCTCATTTTTTGTGTTCTCAATTTTTTGGACACTAATCGGCAAAATTTATTTTCTAATTATAATAAAATCTGGTAAACGTCCAACTCAGTATCCCAGGGTGGCGGTATAGGTTTCGCTGATAATATCACTTGGAATCATCCCCGCCATAAAAGCCCGGGCTTTGATCGTCGTCGTTTGCATGATATAAAAAGAATAAATATACGGCGAACTGCTTTCGGTCGGATCGGTTCCGTCGGTCGTGTAATAAATGCTCGCTCCTTCAGTTGAACAGTATATATAAAGGTCGAGTGAATAATAAAAAGTTTGACTCGCGGGGGAGATCGAAGGGGTCGCCACCTGATCTTGCACCGTAAGTGTATAAGTCGCACTGGAAATCGGGCTGGGGTCCATCAGATTTGCATACGCTCGTGCCTTGACGGTTGTTGTCGAAGACAGGGTGAGCGTTTCCGTGTATCTGGAACTGCTTTCGTTAGGATCGGACCCGTCGGTCGTGTAATAAATGGTCGCCCCCGGCGTGGCGGAAGCGATTTGAACCGCCTGCGTGCCAACGAACATGGTTCCATTATCCGGGGTGAAGATCGGAGCGGCGGCGATTTGATTTTGGATAAATACCGCCGATATCGTTTTGTTATCGTTTACCGTTATCGAGGCTGGGTTGGTTGAGCCGGTAAGGTCGCCTTCCCAATGATCAAACTGCCATCCATCGTCGGCCAGCGCCTGGACCTGAACGCCCGTCGCGTTATCATACCACCCGCCCGGAGGATTCAGAGTTACTGTTCCGTACCCCGACGTATTGGCCGTCAAACTAAACTGACTTGTGGAAGGATTTTCCTCAAAAACCGCCACCACGGTTTTATCGCAACTCATAATCACAATCGACGGATTCCAAGCGGTCTGAAACCAGACTTCGACGTTCTCGGTTGATGTATCCCAGGACTTAAATTGCCATCCGTCCGCCGGCAGGGCCGAAAGCGAAACCACCGTGTTTTGATCGTAACTCCCGCCAGGCGGGTCCATCGAAACCGTTCCTTCCCCTTCGGTTTGCGTGGTCAGGTTCCACTTCAGCGAGGAATTGTCCGAAGTCAGCGGTATCTGCGAAACAAGGCTTAGCAGGTCGCAACCGCCAAGCAACACAAGCGAAAGCAAAATAACGAGTTTCATTCCCTGGTAAAACCATTTTGACATGACGCAATCTCTCCTGTGCCTATTGAAAAGGATTCAACCTTTCCTTTAATCCTACTTTATCCATTATTGGCGCTTAAACTTCAAGCCTTTTATCGAATCCGGTAAATAATGATTGAAAAAATGAACTTTTGCCGTGACAATGACTCGCAAGTGGTTTCACGTTGTCCCATCCTCTTATATGAGGAATATCTTCGGCTGATCTCAATCAAAAGCTGGAAAATTTGAAAAAACGAAAGGACGGCTTCGATGAGTATCGTGATGCTTTCGCGGCTTCAGTTTGCCGCGGCAACCTTGTTTCATTTTCTTTTCGTTTCGCTTTCACTGGGCCTGCCCGTCCTGATCGCCATTCTGGAAACCCGTTACGTGCGGACTGGAAATCCCGATTACAAAAAACACGCCCAATTCTGGGGTAAAATTCTCATCCTCAATTTTGCCATGGGTGTTGTTACCGGCCTGACGTTGGAATTCCAATTCGGAACAAACTGGTCGAGATTTTCCCGTTATGTCGGCGATGTTTTCGGACCGCTCCTGGCCATCGAGGCAACGACCAGTTTCTTTTTGGAATCCACTTTTATCGCCGTCTGGGCCTTCGGGTGGAACAAAATTTCTCCCAAACTTCATGCTTTGTGCATTTGGCTGGTGGCCCTGGCGGGATTGGGCAGCGCCGTCTGGATCCTTATGGCTAACGCCTTCATGCACGCCCCCGTCGGTTACGTCATTCGTAACGGCAGGGCAGAACTGACCGACTTTTGGGCCCTGGTCTTTAGCAACTTCGCCTGGCATCAGATTTTTCATACCGTGGCCGCCGGGTTCGTGATCTCCGGATTTTTTATGATGGGAATCAGCGCGGCTCAAATTCTCCGAAATCGAAATCCCCGATTATTCGCCCAATCCTTTAAACTCTCCGCCGTTTTTTCCTTCATTTTTTCAATCATTGTGGTCGCTCAGGGACACACCAACGGCGAAGCTGTCGCCCAAGCCCAGCCGACAAAACTGGCTGCCATGGAACCCACCTGGGAAACCACTTCGTGGGCTCCGATATACCTTTTCTGTATTCCAGATACGAAACAAGAACGAAATCTTTACCAAATCGGAAAACTTCCAGGTGCCCTCAGCGTCCTGGCCTTCCGATCTCCCTCGGCCACAGTAAAAGGATTAAAGGATTTTCCCACTCAAGACCGACCACCGGTGCTGTGGACCTTCGCCACCTTCCGAATCATGATCGTGTTGGGTCTTGTATTTATCCTTATGAGTTTCCTGGGCTGGGCAATTCGCAATAACCCCCAAAAACACCGCCGCATCTTGCGAATTCTCGCCTGGTCGATCCCCCTGCCGTTTCTGGCCGCCGAAATGGGATGGATTATGACCGAAGTCGGACGCCAACCCTGGGTCGTTTACAATGTCCTGCGAACCAGCGATGCGGCCTCAACTCTGTCAAAATCACAGGTCTGGCCAACCCTCATCGCGTTCATTATCGTCTATGGGTTCCTCGGCATCGTCGCCTTTTACCTGATGGCCCGAGAAGTGCGAAAAGGAATTAAAGAATGATTCGGGTGGCATGGCTTCGCGTCTTCGCTAAGCCATGTCCTGGTTGCGATCAAAAGACATGGCTAAATAAGAATGTAGCCATGCCACCCGACCGCGAAGTGCGAAAAGGAATTAAGGAATAACGTAAAGGAATCTCAAAATGTTACCGACAATATGGTTTTTTATCTGGGCGGTTCTGTGGGCAGTGTTCTTTATGACCGACGGATATAATCTCGGACTTGGCAGCCTGCTTTTCTTTGTCACCAAAACTCAAAAGGATCGCCGTCTCGCCATCAGCACTATGGCTCCCTTCTGGGACCCCAACCAGGTCTGGCTCATCGCCGCCGGCGGAATGACCTTTGCCGTATTCCCCATCGTCTACGCTACGTTATTCAGTTCACTCTACCTCGGTATGATGCTCCTGCTCTTCGGACTGATTTTTGAACTTCGCGAAAAAAGCGATCACCCGGTCTGGAAAAAATTCTGGGACGGCTCACTCGTCTTCGGCAGCTTTCTGCCTACTATCCTATTCGGCATAGTTTTCGCCAACCTCTTTTGCGGAATGCCCATCGACGCACAGGGCACACTTCGAGGCGGTCTTTTGGCCATATTCCATCCCTACGCATTCGTTGGCGCTCTTTTGTTTTTTGCCATGTTCACCCTCCACGGACTGCTCTGGCTGGCGGTAAAAACCCAGGGTAATCTCAATAATCTCGCAATTTCTCAGGCAAAAAATTTCTGGTGGCTCATGCTTGTCGCCCTGATAGTATTCCTCCCCGCCTCTGCCTTCGCCACCAACCTATATCACAATTACCGGCATCATCCGATACTCTTGATTTTCCCGATCATCATTATTGCAGCCCTCATTCTAATCAGAATCTTCCTGGCGACAAAATCAACATGGAAAGCTTTTTTTGCCTCCGCGGGAATGATCTTTTTCATCACAATCGCCGCCTTCACAGGTTTATACCCCAACATTGTCCCCTCGACCCTCAATCCTTCTTACAGCCTGACCATCCAAAACGCCGCATCTTCCAATTTAACCCTCAAGATCATGCTGATTGTGGTGTCGATCTTTGTCCCCATAATAATTCTTTACCAAGCCTGGGCGAATTATATTTTTAGAAACAAAGTTTCCGAAAAGGAAGCTATTTACGACGAGACTTCCCCTTCCGTCATAAAGTAGGGCATGTTATTTCCATGAACGGTTACAATTTTTTCTTAATTTCACGGAAAAGCGGCGACTCGGCCATGGTGAAGATTACGACCTCTTCGCCGGTTACAGTGCTGATGTCGTGGTGCAGGCTCAATACCTTGACGCCGGTCGCCTCATGGACCATTGTTTCCAGGACCGGCCGTGCCGTTTCGATCAACTGTGTCCTTACCTGCTTGAGCAGGTCCCTCCCCTTTTCGCCCGCGAGAGACTTGACCAGGTGCTGTTCAGCCGCCGTCAAGACGCCCCGGAGACGGACCACGAGAAGAACGTCAAACAGGTAGGCGTGAATATCCTTGGGGCCCCTGCCCATGTATTCCTGCTGAAAGCGATTGATCCCTTCGCAAATAGCGGCTTCGATTTCTCCCTGGGTTTTCATGGTCACCTCCAAAACGTTTCCTGTCCACCCGGCTATTAAGGCGTATGCCAACAATACCACGCAGAACAGACTAGACAATCTGTGAGTAATTATAAATGACAATATGGCATAAAAAAAGAAAAAAAATAATAAAAGATTCTTCTTGCATTCCACATTTAATACGATATAAGAGATAGTCAGTGCTGTGGAGCTTTGGTTGGCTCCGAGCGAAATTTATATATGGTCGTCGGATGACTGGATGAAGAGCAACTCGGTAAATGCCGGGGGGCTTGTTAAAGAGTAAGCCGACGTGGTCGAATACCTTAGGGTGTTTAGCCACGTCGGCTTTTTTTGTTTTTGGGGGGGCGGAACAGCCGTAATACCCAGGGAGGAAACCGATGGACACACCCAAATTAACGATGGCACAGGAGGTCGCCCTAGCAGCCAGCGATTTCCAGGAGCAGAGGACGGGCCACGTGCCCAAAGCAGTGACCGTGGTTTTGAGTGAGGGCACTCTGGTGATCACGCTGCATGGAGCCTTATCGCCCGCCGAGCAGGCACTGGCCAAGAGTGAGGCCGGGGCCGCTAAGGTGCAGGAGTTTCACCGACAGCTTTTCGCCGTTACCGACGCCTCGTTGCGGAAGGAGATCGAGCGAATCACCGGAGTGGAGGTGCGGGAAGCCGCCTCGGAAGTCGAGACAGCTACCGGGACGGTGGTGCACGCCTTTACGAGCGGCACCATGGTGCAGGTATTCCTGCTCGATAAGAACGTACCAGCGGAGACCTGGAGCGGGAGCGGATCATGAGATCAGACCTGGGCACGGAGGTTCTGGTATATGTTTGTCGATTTCGGTAAGGAAATTCCTTATTTTTCAGTAGGATTTTGCTCTTTAAAAAAAGAAATATACTCGTGAGGTTCCGTTTCAAAGTTGTCGATTTTCGCGGTAGACGCGTGAAAAATAAAAATCAAATAACGAGGATACCTGGGGTGAGTATCCCCTGAGTTTGATTTTCGGACAGAGGTTCTGGCAGGTTGCTTTAGAGTTAAGAAAAAAAACTTACAAACACTTTCAGAAAGGAACAGACATGATCGCAAATCTTTACAAAATTCGAGCAGTGGTTTTGGGTCTCTTGTTTGGACTTTCCCTCTTCGGTTGTGAAAAGAAGGAAGTCTCCAGCAAGACAGAGGTCAAGGACAAGTTCTTCGGAGGCACGGAAGTCAAAAAGACAGAAGTGACTCAGCAAGGGGATAAGGTTCAGGTCAGGGAGGAAAAAGCCGAGGTGAACCGGGACGGCACGAAGGTAAAAACCGAAGTGAATGTTAAAGGCGACGATATAAAGTGAAATGATCCGGATGTGCCCACATCAGGCGCAAACCCGGCATAGGAGGAATGGGGATGAAACTTTCGGTCATCATTGGGATTTTGGTTGCCGTTCTCGGCGCCGTCCTTGCATTCAGGGGCATCAGTTACCCCTCTGATCGCAGCGTCGTGCAGGTGGGCGGCTTCCAGGCTTCGGTTGAGGAGCGTCGCGAGATACCCGCCTGGGTCGGAGGAATCGCGATCGTAGGCGGCTTGGCGCTGGTCGTTGCCGGCATCAGCCGTGGGGCATTAACTCGTAAACCATAGAAAGGAAAGGATAACAAACATGCTTGAAACGATTATTGTAGTTTTGCTTATACTTTGGCTCTTGGGTCTGGTCACCTCGTATACGATGGGCGGCCTGATTCACGTTCTCCTGGTGATCGCCATTGTGGTGATCTTGCTTAGAGTCATTGGCGGGCGAAAACCCCTGTGAGCAAAGGGAGGAAAGCACATCCGATGCCAGTAGCACGTTGAACGAAAAGGAACAAAAATTGGCTTGGCGTCGTGGAGAACAAAATTAGTAACTGTTTAACTTCAGATGATAGATGGCTTTTATTGTGAACAGCGCGTGCTGTTACCATCGGTCACCTGTATTACAACTGAAAGGAATGAGTTATGAAGACAAAACTGACGGTATTAAGTGTCTTGGTGTGTGCGGGGTTATGGATGGCCGCGGGTTGTACCTCTTATTATCACAAGGTATTAACCCTTCCCGGCGGCGCGATTGCGCGGGAACACGGCAAACCCATGGAAGGTGGATATTATTCGAATTTTGATCCCGCTGCGATCGAGCTGGAAGTGCTTCCCATCGAAAGCACGAATCCGGTACGGACTCAGCATGTATTGATCGCCACCGTAAAAGACAAGGATGGCAAACCTCTTTCGATGCGCCGGGTCGAGTGGATGATCGCCGAGGGGAGCGTCGGAACGATTGTCGAGGTTGACGAGAGTGGTTATAAATCAATGCGGGGGTACAAGGTCGATAACAAGTATGCGGTAACCCATACGAATATGGGCGACCATATATTAAAGGGCAGCGCGGAAGATATGAGCGACGCGGTGCAGATTAAGAAGGGTCAGACGTGGTGCGTAATCACCTCACCCATCGAAGGCGACACGCACATGGTCGTCTATGCCCCCGGAATTTTCGACTGGAAACACCATAAGGTATTCCCGGTGAAACATTGGAGAGACGCGAAATGGGAATGGCCGGCGGAGGCTACGAATCCCGTTGGCACACCGCATGATCTGGTGGTTAAGGTCATGAAGGCTTCCGACGGATCGCCCATGGAAGGGTGCATTGTGAACTTCACAATTATGGATGGCCCGGACGCCAAGTTTGCCCCGGACGGCGGGAAGGTTGTATCGGCAAAAACAGATGCGGCGGGTACGGCGAAGGTAACTCTGACCCAGGTCAGCCCGGTGGAAGGAGTCAACACGATCGGGATGGAAATCCTCAAACCTCCGTGCAATCCGTGTGAACCGACGGCCCGTTTGGCCAAAGGTAGCACGACCAAGACATGGATAGCGCCGAAGATTGAGATCACCAAGACCGCCCCGGAGACCGCGGGCATTAATGAGGAATTCACCTATGACATCACAGTAACAAATCCGGGCAAGGCTCCGGCTACCAATACGCTGGTGACGGATATTCTGCCGGAAGGTATCGCCTATGTCTCCAGCGATCCCGCCGCCACGGTAGCGGGCCAGGAACTCAAATGGAATCTGGGCACGCTGGCTGCGGAACAGAGTCAAAAACTGACGGTCCGTGTGAAGAGCACCAAGACAGGGAAGTTTGAGAATTGCGCGTCTGTGACCGCCGACATGGGGCTTTCCGCGAAGGCCTGTGCGCCGACCGAGATCAAGGCTGCCGCGCTGAAACTGGAGAAGACCGGTCCTGCGGAAGTCCTGCTGTGTGATACGATCACCTATAAAATAGTGGTGACCAACACCGGCGACGGTCCGGCGACGAACGTGAAAATCGTAGATAACCTGCCCGATGGATTAACGAGTGAAGGTAATCAGACCGTGTCCATCGACGGCGGGACAATTCCTGCCGGACAGTCCGTTGAGTCCACCTTTAACGCCAAGGCGTCAAAGGCCGGCACCTTCGAGAACAAGTCGGTTGCGACAGCGGACAACGGTCTGACTGCCGAAGCCACCCACAAGCTTGTGGTTAAGCAGCCGGTGCTTTCCCTGACCAAGACAGGACCTGAGAAAAGGTATCTTGGACGAAAGGCGGCGTTTGAGATAACGGTAACCAATAAGGGCGATATCGAGGCCCGCGACACAGTAGTGGTCGATATGTTGCCCGAAGGATTGGAGTTCGTTAGCGCCAGTGATAACGGCCAGCTCAAAGACGGCCAAGTCGTCTGGCAATTGGGCACTCTGGCCCCCAACGACACCAAAAAGCTGACCATCGAGACCAAGGCCCTCACGAAGGGCACCTTCAAGAATGCCGCCAAGGCCACTGCCGCTTGTGCCGAGGCGACTGCGGATGCTTCCGTTGTGATTGAAGGTATTCCGGGCATTCTGCTCGAAATGTGGGATACGGAAGACCCGATTGAAGTCGGCGCCACCGAGACGTATGTCATCACTGTGACCAACCAGGGTTCGGCCGAGGATACGAATATTCGTATTACCTGCACCATTCCTGATGAGGAAGAATTTGTTTCCTGTAGTGGTGTAACGAATGGGAACGGCGAAGGCAAGACAGTGACGTTCGAGCCTCTGCCCAAACTCGATCCGAAGGTCAAAGCCGAATGGCGAGTCGTGGTCAAAGCAGTGAAAGCGGGTGATGTGCGGTTTAAGGTTGAGATGATCAGCGACATGCTGACCACCAAGACCCCGGTGATGAAGACCGAAAGCACACACTTGTATGAATAATATCCCATTGGATATTGGGGGTGCCGAGGTTTCCTCGGCGCCTCCTTTCTTGATCAACGGAAAAGAAATGGACAGGTGATACCAAGTCTGGGTAAATACAGTATTTTTTTTATATGAGGAACATCAAAATGAAGAAGTTAATGAGCATGGTATTCGTGGGAGCGTTACTTGTGGCGGTAGGCCTCACGGGGTGCAAAGCGAAGAGTCAAGAGGGCGGCGGAGCCGGGACCGATACGTTCAAGATCGCCGTCCCGGCCATGGCCACGGACGTCAAACAGGGCGAGGTTCAAACCGTTCGGGTGGCGGTCGAACGCGGCGCGGGATTCAAGGAGGGGGTTAAACTGGAAGTGAAAGCGCCCGTCGGTATCCTGGTCGAGCCCAACGACGCCACAGTGCAGCCGAGCGATAAAGGCGACATCCAGTTGACGATCACCGTCGCCAAGGACGCCGCCATCGGCGAGCACCTTATCCAGGTGAAAGGCACTCCGGGCACGGGCGAAGCGACGGAAACAGAGTTCAAAATCACCGTCAGCGCCAAATAACGGCATAACATCGGGGCCACCCAGTCGGTGGCCCCAGTTTTTGAATTAAGATACATTTATACAAAAGGAAAAAAATATGAAAAGTAGAATCATGATCGTAGCGGCACTAACTTTAATGGTTACTCTTGGTTGTCAGAGCCCCCGAGGCGGGGGTATGTCCGGTGGCGAGGGGTTCAAGATCAGCACCCCGCCCTTTGGCACAATGATCAAACAGGGTGAAACCCAAAGCGTAACCGTCTCGCTGCAAAGAGGGGAAAATTTTAAACGGGATGTGAAACTGGAAATCAGACCCTCCGTGGGCATCAGTGTCGAACCGACCAGCGCTTGGATCAAAGGTAGCGACAAACCTGAGATGCAACTCCAGATCACAGCGGCCAAGGACGCCAACATCGGTGAGTATCGTGTCTATATCAAGGGAACGCCGGAAACCGGAGAGTCGACCTCCGTGGAATTCGATGTGAAGGTTGTCGCTCCGTAGTTGACAATAAACACCAGGACCTCCGGGGTACGCGGGGAGAGGGGCCCCGGAGACGTCTTGGTGATAGGAAGGTTATGAACGGTGTTGCGACGAAGTTCCGTGGTAAACCCTTCGCGGCCTCAAGGGTTCCCGGACTGACGTAGCGTATCGAGCTTGAGATGGCGATTTGGCCGCGGTAATAGACTCTGTTATTTGTAAGAATTGAAATTACGAAAAGAGGACCCGGTAAAACGAAAGGGGACTAACAATGCAAACCAGAGAATTTAAGACATTCAGCACTATGGGAATTTTGGCATTACTAACGGCCGTTTATATGTCCGGATGTGGGGTAGGCGCATCGATAGGTCAAGCCCCGGTCAACCTTGGATCAGCTTCCGCGTTTGCCGTCCTGGCAGGTTCTGCGGTCAGCAACGCCGCCGGCGAGACCATTTTGGATGGCGATTTGGGAGTGAGTCCAAGTGCCACGGTGAATGGATTTCCGCCAGGAACGGTAAGCGGAACAATACACGCGGCCGATCCCACCTCGGACCAGGCCAAGCTCGATCTCACCGCCGCATTTCTCGATGCCCAGGGACGATTGGTCGGGTCTCAAACGTTGCCGGGAAATCTCGGCGGGCTGACCTTCACGCCGGGTCTCTATACAAATTCGACCTCTGTGTTGATATCGGGATCGGGACCGGGAAACAATGTCACGCTCGACGCCCAGGGCGACCCGAACGCGGTTTTCATCTTCCAGATGGGATCTACGCTCACCACGGGGCCAGGTAGTCAGGTGATTCTGAGCGGCGGCGCCAAGGCTGCTAACGTCTATTGGCAGGTCGGCACGTCGGCGACCCTCGACACGACCTGCGTGTTTAAGGGCAACATTCTGGCCACAACATCAATCACGCTAAACACCGGCGCAACACTTGAGGGTAGGGCGCTGGCACAGAATGGCGCAGTCACATTGGACAGCAATACTATAACAATCCCTGCCCCGTAAGGCAGAAAGAACCTATATCGGAAAAGAATTTTTACAAAGAAGAGGAGAATAACCATGCAAGCCAGAGGATTTAAGACAATCAGCGTTATGTGTATTATGGCGTTCCTAACCACCGTTTATATCTCCGGATGTTGCCAGTGGTTCCGGGAAATTCTGGAAACCACCGCGCCGGTCGTGAGTTTAACAGTTCCCGATAATGCCGCGACAGGTGTGCCTATCAACCGGAAAATTGTCGCCACCTTCAGCGAGGCGATGGACCCGTTAACGATCACCACAACAACCGTAAAGATGACAGGACCGGGCGGAACTTCCGTAAAAGGCACCGTCGCCTATGATGCAGCAAACAACATGGCACTCTTTACAACCGCAAGCGATCTGGCAATCAACACTCCATATACCGCTACAATCACCACCGGGGCAAAGGACTTGGCAGGCAATGCGTTGGCCAGCGCCTTCGTATGGAGCTTTACCACAGGTCTGACCCAGGATACCACCGCACCCATCGTGAGTTTAACAGCCCCTGCGAATGCCGCGACGGGTGTAGCGATCAACCAGAAAATCGCCGCAACTTTTAGCGAGGCGATGGACCCATCAACGATGACCACCGCAACCTTTACCTTACAGCAAGGAACGACGCCTGTTTCAGGCACGGTGACCCTTGTTGGACTGGTTGCGACCTTTACACCGGCAAGCAACCTGGCACTCAATACCACGTATACTGCCACGATCACCACCGGGGCCAGAGACTTGGCAGGCAATGCGTTAGCCAGTGCCTTCGTATGGAGCTTTACCGCAGGTGCGACCTCAGATACCACCGCGCCCATCGTGAGTTTAACAGCCCCTGCGAATGCCGCGACGGGTGTGCCGATCAACCAGAGAATCGCCGCAACTTTTAGCGAGGCGATGGACCCATCAACGATGACCACCGCAACCTTTACTTTACAGCAAGGGACAACGCCTATTTCAGGCACGGTGACCCATGTTGGCCTGGTTGCGACCTTTACACCGGCAAGCAACTTGGCACTCAATACCACCTATACCGCTACGATCACCACCGGGGCAAAGGATCTGGCAGGCAATGAGTTAGCCAGCGCCTTCGTATGGAGCTTTACCACAGGTGCGACCTCAGATACCACCGCACCCACCGTGATCTCCACGAATCCGGCAGACAATGCTACGGACGTTGGGATCAATGCCGCCGTTAATGCCACCTTCAGTGAGGCGATGGACTCGTCAACGATTACTACAGCACACTTCGCGGTGACAGGACCTGGCGGAACTCCCGTAACAGGAACAGTCGCCTATAATGTGGCAAGTAACATAGCCACATTTACGCCGGCAAGCGATCTGGCACTCAACACCCTGTATACTGCTACGATTACAACCGAGGTCAAGGATCTAGCGGGCAATACGTTGGCCAGTGACTTTGTATGGA
>Ga0265292_1001023_pt1 | contig 27992 bp, 26 predicted proteins | sample Munlanlewell296A_FD_189080 | JGI IMG/M metagenome (GOLD analysis project Ga0265292, IMG submission 189080) | Leachate microbial communities from a municipal landfill in Southern Ontario, Canada - Leachate well 296A | ecosystem: Engineered > Solid waste > Landfill > Unclassified | place: Canada... | reverse complement strand
GGGTGGAAAATGATGGGACCGGTGTTCTGGACATCTTTCCTTGTCGGCCTGATCACCATGGCCGGACTTATCCTCTTCATCATCCCCGGTATCATCATCGGCGTCTACTACAGTCTCGCACTCGTCGTCTGTGTCGTTGAGGGGAAGAGGGGCATGGACGCACTGCGCCAAAGTAAGGCCTATGTTTCCGGTCACTGGTTCGAAGTTTTTTGGCGGTACCTCGCCCTTGGACTACTCATGAGTGTCGTGAACTGGCTCGTCACGTCCATCTTGGGCAGGAGCGCTGGATCACTCCTCAACTTTATCCTCACCCTCATCTACATCCCGCTCTACACGTTATTCATGTACCACCTGTACCTCGATCTCAAAAAGCTGAAGGGCGCGGCGTAGAGACGCAACGAACGCAACCCAGCCGCATAACAACACTGGACAAGCAAGGTTAAGGCGGGTAGAGTACCGCCTGACTTTGTGCTCAACAAAATCTGTTGATCCGCAATGCCCTTTGACCCATGGGGGTGACCCGTGTCCGAGAAACTCCACATTTACGGTGAACAGCACCGCATCTTGCGCTACGGGGAAAACCCGCAGCAGACGCCGGCAACGCACTACCGATTGACCGGCAACAGCCATCGTCTGGCGATCCACAACTTCCAGCTTCTTGGGAACACAAATCCCGGCTGGGTCAACACCATTGACGTGCATCGTGCGGTGGAAACAGTCGTACGCATCGCTGCCGGGTTCCCGAAGAATTTCGACTGGGTGCCGTGGATTTGTGTCATCGTCAAGCATGGCAATGTCTGTGGTGCCGCCGTTGGCTCACGTCAGGCAGATGCTTTGTTCGGTGCTATCGCCGGCGATCCCGCCGACATGTTTGGAGGCGTGGTCTTGACCAACTTCACTCTTAGAGAAGAACACGTCGAGACGCTCAAAACCAGACTCATGTTCGGCGGGCGTCGTGTGCTGGGTGGCATCATTGCCCCGGCCATTGAGGAAGGCGCGGTCGAACTGGCCCTGCGCAAGGATGGAAAATGCTTTGCCCTCGCCAATCCTGCGCTCTCCAGTGTGGGCGAGCAGGACCTGCTGGAGTGGGGGCCGGTGTACCGCTTCATTCTCGGGGGCGTGCTGGAACAACCCCAGAACACATTCCTGTTGGACTTTACCGACCCTCGGCTGACCTTCTATGGTCCGGAAATTCCTAAGGAACTGAAAGTCAGCCTGGTGATTGCCCAAGCAGTCGCCTGGGCGAGCAACAGCAACACCACGACGCTCGTTCGAGAACGGCAAGTGATCGGCAACGGTGTTGGGCAGCAGGGGCGCGGGCGGAGCTGCAAACTCGCTATTGAGCGGGCAGCCGAGAATCTGATGTCCGACGAACGCCCAAACATCGTGGCTGCCACTGACAGCTTTTTCCCTCAACTTGATGGACCCAGTGCACTCAACAGCGCGGGAGTCTCTGCCATCTTCGCCACGAGCGGCTCCGTTGCCGACGAACGAGTCATCAAATTTTGCACGGACAGCGACATCTCGCTCGTGCTCATTCCCGACACCGTGGGCCGCGGATTCGCCGCCCACTGACCCGTCACGTACACACTTCCCTCGGCTCAACACCGCGGGATTTTTTTTCGCGTGCAAAAAAAGACCCGCTCACTCGGTGGGAGTGGCGGGTTTGACGTTGGGAGCGGGACCAGGCGGCAGCGAAGCCGAAGTGATGGTGTGGTGCCAAAAGGACGGATCGAGGGCGTCATTGATGAACCCTCGCCTCACCAGAAGTGCCTTGGTCAGGGGAGTCGGATTCAGAGCCCGCAGCAGAACCCTGATGACTTCCTTCTCCTCAAGGAGCGAGAGGATCAAGCCCAAGAACGCTGTTCCAATTCCCAGGCCCCGGGAGTTTGTGGAAACGACGAGATTCCACACATGCGCCTCCGCCCGATTATGCATCGTGAACGCGACCGCAACGACTTCCCCCAGTACCTCGCCCACAAGAATGTTGGTCGGGCAGGCGATCGCCATCTTAGCGCGGCGTAACGCGGTCTCGGTCTCCTGGATGGGGCCGAGCTGGGCGAGGAGTGCTTCAACACCGGAGACATGCTGCCAGTTCTCCTTGTCGTATCGACAGATGTTGAGCGTGCGATTCCCGAACCTCGGCAGTACCGTGGTTCTAAAAGAGTGCGTCATGTGCCTCCTCCGTGAGCGGGTGGATGGGAAAGAGTGACGACTCGTTGACCCACACCCTGCCACAGTGAGACAATATCGTCAAGATGTTGATCCTCGGAATTGAAACTTCCTGCGACGAAACAGCTGCCGCGGTCCTTGATGTGGGGCGCGGGCGCGTTGTTGTGCGTTCGCATGTGATTGCGTCGCAGGCGTTGACCCACGCTAAGTACGGCGGGGTGGTGCCGGAAGTTGCGGCGCGAGAACATGTGTTGGCGATTATCCCCACGGTGGATGCGGCACTAAAGCAGGCACGAATCAAACCGGCCAGACTTGATCGTGTTGCGGTAACGGCCGGACCGGGACTTCTCACCGCGCTGTTAGTTGGTGTAGAAACTGCGAAGGCGTTGGCGCTCGGGTGGAACAAACCGCTCGTCCGCGTGAACCATATTGAGGGCCACATTGCCTCAAACTTTTTGCCGCAACGTGGTGCTGACGCAAAACTAGCGCACATTAAATTTCCGGCGCTCGCATTGATTGTTTCCGGTGGCCACACTGAACTTATCTTGGTGAAAAAAATGGGCTCGTACAAACTCGTGGGCGCCACGCGAGACGATGCGGCTGGTGAAGCCTTTGATAAGGTCGCCAAACTGCTCGGTCTGGGCTACCCCGGCGGGCCTTCGATCAGTAAGGCGGCAAAACGGGGTAACCCGAGTACCTACAACTTCCCCCGCCCCATGCTCGCTAATAAGGATTTTGATTTTTCTTTCTCCGGACTCAAAACCGCGGTGTTATATACACTCAAAGGTCGGCGCCCATCAAAAAAGGAAGTTCCAAACTTGGCCGCATCGTTTGAACAAGCAGTCGTTGACGTTCTCGTAGGAAAAACACTACGCGCAGCACGCGAACTCAAGGTCAAAAGTCTGTTGCTCGGCGGTGGCGTGGCGGCAAATGGATTACTCCGCGCGACGCTCGAGGATGAAACAAAAAAAATCCCGCGCCTCCAATATTTCCAACCCAACCTTGCTTTTGCAACAGACAACGCCGCCATGATCGCCATGGCCGCCGCGTTCCACAAAAAAGCCAGCCCGCTAACATCCGTTATGGCTGACTCGGGTTGGGAACTGGTGTAAAAAAAGAAGGTCTACGTCACGCCCTCTTCTGGCAGAGTCGGGTACAGGAGGAGAAGGGGATAGCTTCGTAGACCTAAGACAGTGTGTGCCGTCTGTGCACGTAACGGCGTGGAGGAGCACAACAAGCAGCGAGAACATCGCAGGGAACTGCTGTGGCGGGTGAAAGCCCGTGATTCTTCGGAATCGGAGACACGAAGAGGGCCACAAGGCGGGTCCACATTCACAAACTGTCGCGCCTAGGTTAGCGCGACAGTTGAAATTCGTCAAGATGTCTGGGTCTATTGTTCCTTTTCCTGCGGTTCCCAGCTGTAGTGATGAAATGTTGCGTACTTCATTTTCCCGCCCCTGAATACGGCGGTAATTTTATTGAGCGTCAGGTCTATTACCTCATCACCGACCTTGATCTTATAGCCCTGGGCAACTCCCTTGGGCTTAAGGACCACGCTGTCATCGCCAGTTGGCGGATCAACTTCTTCAAAATACTCGGCAAAAAAATCTTTGCACTCTGCGGCATCCATTTCAAGTTGCAACCACGAACTCAGGCGCTCACCCTCCTTGTTGCGTGTGGTACCGCGTCGCGTCAACGTCACATTTGCTTTTCCATCAAGTTTCGGTCCGACGCCAGAAACAAACTCAAGATCAACGCCGTAGAGCGCGTGGTGAAGTTCCTCAATCTTGTGCTGTTCCTCTTTTTGCACTTCGCCGTCCGGGCCATACGTTTGCTCTTCGGCGATTTCAGTTGACCGCGTTATTGTTCCATCTCCGCGGACATTCTGCTCTTCTGTTTTCTCCTCATGTTCCACTGTTGTTTGTTGCTTGCTCACCAACTTGCCTTCAGCATCAACCTTCTCCTGTCCTTTCCACTTTGTCTTTCCGGTCGCAGCTTCAACCTCGCGAGTTTCTTTCACGCGTCCTTCATCATACAACGCTTCTTCATGACGAAGACCTTTAGCCTCTAAGTGTCCCTCAACTTCCTTCATTTCATCAGGTGTCGGATGTTGTTGTTCTGGGGTCATAAAAACTTCCTTTCAATTACAGATGACTTCTATGTACAAGAATAGCATTTTTTTACTTAAAAATCAAGTGGAAAAGAAAAACTCACCGAAGTGAGTTGGTGAAAACGACGCCGAGATGAAACGTGGTGAAGGTCGCGGCGATGTTCCGTTCCTCGCCGTAGTAATGAATGATGTACAGCCCGCCAGCCCGCCGGTATCCAAGGCTGTTCCTGGGATTTTGCCGAGTCGCCGCACAGTACGAGCGCTGCGTACCGTCCTCGTTGAGATCAATGAGATGGCCGAATGAGAAAAAGAAATCGTCGTCCTCGGAAAAATAGCGACTCAGCTGCCCGACGTTGTTGGGAGGCGCGCCTGTTGCCAGCTTACACGATTCCGCCGCCACCGCGATCTTGCTGATCAGCGTTACGATGATCTCGCTCCGTTCGGCTGAACCTTTGCGAATGTACTCCTGGAGAGTTGTCCATTTTTTCGTTGGGTTCTCAGTGGCTTCCCCGATCACAATCGTTGTGGCAAAAACCGGAGTGGCCAGAACGAGCAGCAGAAGCGGGAGGAACTTCATGAGTTTCATAGTTTTCCTTTCGTTGCTCGAGATTTGACGACGCACAAAAGCGCGAGTAGAGTAGCGGTAGAAGCGCCAAACCTGGGATCAGTGTCACCCAGGAAGCTGCGGGAAGAACCCTTGTTGTCAAAGAGATGGCAGGAGTATAGACCCCGCCGGGCCCGCCCGTCAACGCGGTAATCAAGCGCTCGCCGCTCTAGAGCGAGAAGTAAGGTGGTACCGCCCGCAAGGGTCCTTACATGAAGGACTTTTTTGCTATGAGCTACGATCCAAAATCCGTCGAGCAACCACTCTACAAGCGCTGGGAAGCGTCAGGCTATTTTAATCCCGACAAGCTGCCGGGCCGTCGCCGCGTGCCGTTCACTATTTCCATGCCGCCGCCCAACGCCACCGGCATTTTGCACAACGGCCACGCGTTGTTTTTAACCGTGCAAGATATTTTCACCCGCTACCACCGCATGAAAGGTGAGAAGACGTTGTGGTTGCCGGGAACCGACCACGCCGCCATCGCCACGCAGAATGTGGTGGAACAGCAGCTGAGGACGCAGGGCAAAACCAAGCTTGATGTTGGTCGTGAAGAATTTTTGAAACTCGTTGACGCGTTTGTGACAAAAACCCGCGGCACCATAACCACCCAAATCCGACGCATGGGCGCCAGCACCGACTGGTCGCGCGAACGCTTTACCATGGACGCAGGGTTGTCGCTGGCCGTGAACACCGCCTTCACTGAACTGTACAACGATGGACTCATCTACCGCGGCACACGCGTGGTGAATTGGTGTCCAAGTTGCCAGTCCACGCTGTCTGACGACGAAGTCGAGCACCGTGAAGAACCCGCCACGCTCTACACCTTCCGCTACGACAAGAATTTCCCCGTCGCCATCGCAACCACCCGGCCGGAAACAAAATTCGGCGACACGGGCGTGGCCGTGAACCCGGACGACGACCGCTACCGCGAGCTCGTTGGCAAAGAATTCACCGTGAACTTTGCCGGCGTGACGCGCACGATCCGCGTGGTGGCTGAACCAGGAGTTGACCGGGCGTTTGGCACGGGCGTGTTGGGCGTGACACCGGCGCACTCGAGCATTGACGAAGCTATTGCCCGTCGCGAAAAACTTCCTTCCACCACCGTCATTGGAAAAGACGCCACCATGACCGCTGACGCCGGACCAATAGTGGCCGGACTGTCCGTTGCCCAAGCGCGCGAAAAAGTTGTGGCGTGGCTCCGCGAGCAAGGACTCATGGAAAGCGAACAAGAAATTCAGCACAACCTCTCGGTGTGTTACCGCTGCGGCACAGCCATTGAACCCATGCCGCTTGAGCAGTGGTTTGTGGCCGTGGACAAACCCACCAAACGACTCGGCGGCAAAAGCCTGAAACAACGCGCCCTGGAAGTCGTGGAAAAACAAGAAATCACGTTTGTGCCTGACCGCTTTACGGCCACATACAAACAGTGGATGGAGAACATGCACGACTGGTGTATTTCTCGCCAGATCTGGTATGGCCACCGCATTCCGGTGTGGTACCACGGCGAGAAAATTTATGTGGGCGTGAAGCCGCCGAAGGGTAAGGACTGGGCGCAAGACCCTGACACGCTCGACACGTGGTTTTCATCTGGACTCTGGACGTTCTCGACGCTCGGCTGGCCCAAGAAAACGCGCGACCTGAAAACATTCCACCCAACGTCGATCATGGAAACGGCCTACGACATTATCTTCTTCTGGGTGGCGCGCATGATTCTTTTCTCCACCTATTTCATGCAAGACGTGCCGTTCCGCACCGTGTACTTGCATGGCTTGGTGCGCGATGAAAAAGGCCGCAAGATGTCCAAGTCTTCCGGAAACGGCATTGATCCGCTCCAGACGGCCGACCAATACGGCGCGGATGCTCTGCGTTTAGCGTTGGTTATTGGAAACGCGCCTGGCAATGACCAACGGCTTTCCATACAGAGAGTAGTTGGCCAGCGCAACTTCGTGAATAAGCTTTGGAATGTGTCGCGCTACATTGCCGCACAACAGTCTGAAAAAGGCGGCAAGGCCAAGGCGATTTCCGTGGCTGACAAGTGGATTGTGGCGCGCTTGGCAACGCTCACCCGCGAAGTGACTGAACACCTCGATCAACTTGAGTTGTCGTCGCCCGCCGAAAAACTGGTGAGCTTTCTGTGGCATGATCTGGCCGACTGGTATGTGGAGATTCACAAATTTGAAAAGAACACTGCGCTGTTGCTGCATGTGTTTGAGCAATACCTGCGTCTGTTGCACCCGTTTGCGCCATTCGTGACCGAACATGTGTGGCAGTCGCTTGAGCCGCGTGGCGAGAACGATTTGCTCATGGTGGCGCCGTGGCCGAAACTGAAAAAGAAGGTAGCGGCAGAGCCTGAACAATTTGCGCGTTGGCAGGCGACCATTCGCGTACTGCGAAACTTCCGTCTGCACAGCGGGTTTACGAGTGGCGAACCGGCGAGCATCGAGGTGAAGCGGTCAAATCCACCGACAGAGTACCTCAACCACCTCACGGGTATGACGTTCATGGCCGGGCCAACGCAGGGCGACGTGATTCACTTGGGCTATTCCAACTTCCGTTTTCCGGCCGTGCGCGTGGCCACCTTCAGCACCTGGCGCGAACAAGAACGCGCCGACCTTGGCCGCTACATTGCGAGCAAGGAAGCGGCGCTCAAGAACGACCGCCTGCCCGAACAGGTGCGCCAACAATTCACTGACCAACTCCGCGACGCCAAGAAGCGACTGACTGAACTGTAGGACCATACAACCGGACAAGCGCTTGACCTACTCCACACACCTAGAGTAGGTTTGCTAGACAATAGCCCGTTGACATCAACCCCGGAGGCACTCTATGTACCTGCTCACGTTGTGTGACGTATTCACCCTGATGACCGTTCTTACCTTTTGGGCAATGATCATGAACGGATGTCAGCCCCGTCGAAACGTGTTCAGCGACCCTCACCACTACAGGAAGGAATTTCGCTGCTCGTCCTCGCAGGCACAACAATCTGCATGATGAAGGGGTGGTTGCCGCACACACGTCACATCGACGTATAAGGAGGTCGTGATGCACATACTTCTGGGCATCCTCGATGTCGTGGGCCTTTTGCTCCTAATCTGGTTCTGGTCTCTAATACAGACAGCCAACACAGAGGGAACAAAATGGGATACACGGTTGCGGGAGGTAGTCACAATCATCATGCTCCTGGGCTATGTGACAGGATTCATGTCAGGCGCGGTGATCGTGATACTAGCCGTCATGAAGGAGCGTGTATTTTTCTTTGACTACCTCGTATACATCGGACTGATCGTCACACTCCTATGTATCACGTGCTTTGAAAGATTCCTACCGCAAGAACAACAACCACACAACTGAAAGGATGGGGCCCGTGATCAAATCCATCATCGAGTACGCACTCATCGCCTGGTTAACGGTATTCTGGGTGCTGTGGTTTAGTTGCCGACCCCGAGCAGGAAAGCTGCTCGCCATCAACGTGATGAGCATGCTGATATTAGGCATCGTTGCCGTCATGACAATGCTCCTGTCGGTCACCACGACGCACGACCTGACGGCGCTGGACTGGACTACAGCAATGCTTCTCACTGTATCAACCGCTTGGCTGGTCGTCGAAACCAAGTCTGTCCCTCGGCCACCGTACCCCCACTAACCCAACTCCGATCTTTTTCCATCGTCCGCTTCCAGCCGGGCGTTCTTTTTTTACTCGTGGTCCTTTTCTTCGGCCACGCGGAAGACTTCTTCCACGGTGGTGGTGCCGGCCAAGGCCTTCAGAATGCCGTCCTGCACCATGGAAATCATGCCGCGCTTGCGACCGATCTCCGCGATCTCGTACTCCGACACCTGCGCCGACAAAATTTCCTTCTCAATCTCCGGCACCTTCACGAGCAATTCAAAAATGCCAACGCGCCCGCGATACCCCAAGTCCTGACACTCCTTGCACCCACGCCCGCGGTAAAACGTAAACGGCCGGTGCACCATGTGCGTATACTCGGGAAACTCCGCCAGCCCCTGCATGGATTTTTCCACGCGCACCAGCAACTCTTCGGAAATCGGCGCGGCCTCGCGGCAGTGTTCGCAAACCCGGCGCACCAACCGCTGGGCCATGAGCGCATTCAACCCCGGCGCCAACAAGAACGGTTTCACGCCCATCGCCAACAACCGCGGAATGCCCTGTGCGGCGTCATTCGTGTGCACGGTCGACAGCACCAAGTGCCCGGTCAGCGTCGCCTGAATGGAAATCTCGGCAGTTTCCAAGTCACGAATTTCACCGACCATGATCACATCGGGGTCTTGCCGCAAAATCGAGCGCAAGCCTTTGGCAAACGTGTAGCCATGCTCAGCGTCGACCTGACTTTGGTTCACGCCTTTGAGTTTGTATTCGACCGGGTCTTCAAGCGTAATGATTTTATTGTCCGGCGTGTTGAGTTGATTCAAAATCGCGTACAAGGTGGTGGTCTTCCCCGAACCGGTCGGACCGCTGGTCAGCAACAGCCCTGACGGCCGCGCCACCTCACGCTGAAGTTGCTTGAGCACCGGCCCCTGCAACCCCAAATCCTCAAGCCGTAAATCGGCCGACGACGCCATGAGCAACCGCAGGGCCACGCTTTCGCCATACTCGGTCGGCAGCGTTGACACACGAACGTCGATTTTGTCTTTGGTCAGGCTGATGGTGATGCTGCCGTCCTGCGGCTTGTCTTCCACGTTGATCTTGAGGTGGGCGAGGAGCTTGATGCGGCTGACCACGCGTTTCCATGTGTCGCGCGGCAGGGTGGCGACGGTGTGCAACACGCCGTCCACGCGGTAGCGCACGTTCACATCAGTCTCTTCCGCCTCAATGTGCACATCAGTCGCACGGGCCTGCAACGCGCCGGCCAAAATCATAGTGAAGACGTCGGTCAACGACACATCGTGCACTTTTTTTGACAGGTCTTGGAATGTGGCGAACATGCCGCGGTATTTGTCGAGGTCAGCGGCGGTAATTTCCACGCCCCGCACTTCTTTGCGCACGTGCGGCAAGTGCTCAAAAATTTTCACAACGGCCTCAAAGCTGTGCTGCGAAACCTTGTAGTGCACAACGTGAACGTGGTGCTGCTGCTCAACTTCGGTCAACAATTCCCGGAGTCCGGCCAAGTCAGGTGCCACGCTGCCCACGCGCAACTCATTGCCGGACCGGAAAAACGCCACCGTCTGCATGGCCTTCGATTGCTCCTCAGGAATCATGAGCAACGTCTCGGCGTCAACGGGAAATCCAACCAGGTTCACATAGCCCAAACCGGCCGACTCAGCCTCAACTCGGACCTCGCGCTCCTTTTCCTTGAGGTCCATCTCGTGCATTTTGTCGCGGAACTTTTCTTCAGTTTCGGGCGGCGCAATTTGCAGCCCGTGCGGGGTGTGGGGCGCGGTGTCGTCCATAGGTCTCTATGGTACCACGGCCGCTTTGAATCAGGAATATCGCGCTAGAACGACTGCGTTGACTGGAAATACGGCGCAGTGAGTTTTTGCAATTCTTCTTCGACCTGAGCAACCGACTTCCCCTCAAGCGATGCACTCAACAAATGCGGGCCACCCTTTGGGCTCCAACTCACAAACAGGGTCGGCAGGTCAATGGCTTTCTGGCCGGAGATGGTGGCGTGGATGCCGTCCTCGGCTTCGGAGATCACCACAATAATTTCAGCGCGGGGGGAATTCACAATGAGCTCGTCAATCACGCCGGGCAGGTGTTCTTCGTCGCTGCCGGCCTTTTCAAAGTCCGCCTTGGAGAGCGCGGTCCAGAGCAAGCGGCCATCGCGCGCCTCCTTGAGACGGGCGAGTGCGCGTCCCCACAGCTTGAGCGTGGCCAAACTCTTTGATTGGTAAAGATTGTGGACGATCTCCTCACGGCGAGCGCCTGAGGCAATGAGGTGTGAGGCAATGGTCAACGACTTGGGCGTGACCGAGGACGTGCGGAAGCTCTTGGTCTTGGAAATAATCCCGGTAAGCAGGGCGGTGGCAATAGTTTCGTCGAGCAAACCGTCCTTGAGTTCCTGCGTGACCTCAAACACCAACTCTGATGTTGAGGTGGCAGCCAGGTCAACCATGTTCACTTGGCCATACTGTTCGTTGGCCGGCGAGTGGTCGATGTTCAAGACGGGTGTTTGGTAGAAAAAATCCGCGTTGGTGTCGAACAAACTGCCGAGCGCTTCAAAGTTGGCTGTGTCGAGCGTGACAATGGAATCGTACTGGAACGCACCGGCGCCGGTGGTCACGTCATGTGCGTCGAACATCGAGCCCTTTGGTGTAAGATAGATCGACAACTTGCCGTCAGCCACATCGTAGGACAATTCATCGATCGGCTTTTTCGACACATCAACCGTGATGATGAACTTACGCAAACTCGGCACGTCTTTGGCGATGTGCGCACTCTTGGGCAGAAAACCGTGGTTAGCCGGCAGCATAAACCCGGGCGAAACAACCTTGGCGGGGGTGCCGGTTTTTTCGAGCGCGAGGTACAACCCCAGACCGGCGGCAATCGCGTCGGTTGAAGGCGTGGCGGGCAGGGCAATGAGAACGGATTTTGCTCGGCGCAAAAATTCTGCTGCTTGATGTTTGGTGGTTGATTCCATCTAGACTAGAATGACACAATCATGGAGCAAGCACACCACCTTACGCGACGATGAAAACCCTGTCAAGAATACCCACAAAAGCGGCCATGGTGGCCTATGGGCGGTCGCTGGCCAAAACGCTGACGGGAGGCGAAATTCTGCTGCTTTCTGGGCCTTTGGGGGCTGGGAAGACTACCTTGCTGCAGGGGCTGGCAGCGGGTCTAGGGGTCCGTGGGCGGGTCTCCAGCCCGACCTATGTGGTGGTGCAATCCTACCGCGCCAAACAGGGGGCGATTCGCGCCTTGACCCACGTGGACCTCTACCGCCTGACCCCCAGTGAAGTGCTTGGGTTGGGTTTGGGTGAACTTGCCGGACAGCCGGATCGCGTCATGGCGATTGAATGGCCCCAGCGCCTTGGCCGCCGTAAGCTTGCGGGCCGCATCATCAAACTCACCCTGCGCCATCTTCCTAAAGATGGTCGGTCTGTTGAAATAAAAAATTAGTCCAACATACGTTGTCTGAGGAAGCGTGCGCAGCACGTCTGCCAATTGTTTGTTGTACACCTGCGCAGGAGACGGGCGAGGAACGCGGCGGACTCACTCCGCCGCGAGAGCTTCCGAAGACAACGTATTGTCGGACTAACTCCTTGTCCCAGCCAACCCCACAAAGGGCTTTTCGCCGCTGGCAAATTTCGTCTGGCTGCGATCCGCCTCAACCGCGCTGTCTTCAACGATCATTTTTTCGTTGGTGAGCGAAATCACTTCGTCGCGTCCCACAAGTAACTTCTGTTCAAACAGGCCCGGCACAAATGTCGAGCTCTTCACGTGATATTGAATCAGTGTCTGCGTAGCGGCATCAAAAGTAAAATCGACAATCTTACCAAGCCGTCGGCCAGAGCGCGTCTCAACTGGCAGGTGGAGGAGTTGTGATTTGGACAGGCGCATTGCCGTTCGTTGGTTCAATAGGATGCTTTCGGAAAAAGAGCTCTTGTTGAACAATCGTGAACAACGTCGACACGATCCAGTACAGCGTTAGTCCGGCCGGGAAATTGATACCGAAGACGACAGTAAGAATTGGAAAGAGGTAGGTGGACTGTTTGCTCATCATCGCCGCCAGCTGCTCGTCTTTGGCGCCCTCAACCTTTGGCGGTTGCCGCTGCATCAACTGCCGCGACTGCACAAACTGCAGTGCGCCAGCAATGATTGCCAAAATATAATTATTCCGCGCAGCCAAATTGATGAAGCCGAGGAAGGTGGTGTGGATAGGAGTCGTCGCATAGATATCGCGCAGTCCGTCATAGAGGTGTTGCACCTGACCGGTCTGCAACAACCCATTGGCCTGCAGGTGCAGCCCATTGAAAAACACCTGGTAAAGCGCCAATAAAATTGGTAGCTGGATAATGAGCGGCAAACACGCGGAAAACGGATTGCTTTTGTGCTCCTTATAGAGCGCCATGATCTGCTTGCCCATCTCCTGGCGGTCATTGGCGTATTTCTTGCGAATGGCGGCTAATTTGGGCTGCAATTCCTGCTGCGAGCGCTGGTTTTTAATGGTCGCGAGCGACGGCAGGTAGAGCACCAGCTTTATCGCCAGCGTCAGAATAATGATGGCCACACCTAAATCTTGCCCGGGAAAATAACGGTAAAGCCAGACCAAGGCGTTGAACAGCGGCTCGTAGATCGCGACGTTAAAAATGTTCATGCGGTTGTATGAGGTACGGGATCAAGTCCGCCGCGAGCAGCGGGGTGGCAACGTAACACGCGCAAGGCAGTCATCCGAACGCCGCGCCGCACGCCAAAACGACCAATCGCTTCAATGGCGTAGTCAGAACACGTCGGCTCATAGCGACACACGCCGGCCGGAAACACCAAACGCATCAGTCCGTGGTCGGGCGAGAGTGTTTTTTGGTAAAGCCGCAGGGCGACGATAAGGCTACGACGTGCGAAGACCAAGGAGGTGGGTGAATTGATCAATCAATTGAACACGAGTCAGGGTTGGTGCGCCCGGGTTCACAACGATGACGTAGTCGCGGGCCGGTAGCACGGCAAGTTTGGCGGCAATGACGGCACGCAGGCGGCGGCGAATGCGATTGCGGACCACGGCGCGCTTCGAGACCTTTGTACTAATCACGAAGGCAAACCGCGCTTTAGGGCTCGGCCGTCCAACGCGCAACTCGAGTGGCGGAACACGACGACGTTCACCGCGGCGCAGGACACCGACAATATCCCGGTTTCGCGTGAGGCGATGAGACCGGGGGAGCATGAGCTAGACGCTGACGCGCTTGCGCCCTTTGCGACGACGCGCCTTCAACACGCGCTGGCCGCTCGGCGTTTGCATCCGTTGGCGGAAACCGTGAACGCGCTGACGTCGGCGCTTCTTTGGTTGGTAGGTTCGTTTTGGCATAGTTTTGCTGCGTCAGTGTACCAACCCTGGCCCGACTGGTCAATGCTTTGGATTGCATCTGGCGTTGTCCACCTTTCCTCCACAAGATATGAACATTTGCCCTCATCTGACGCATTCTCCGGGTCACGCGCCTGTGGTAGCATAGATCAATGCCGACCGAGATGACCGCTACAACAATGACCAACGATGAACTGTGGCAAGCAACACTCGGTGAATTGGAATTGTTGGTAAGCAAGGCGAACTTCTCAACCTGGCTGAAGGAAACATTTATCTCCGAAATCGATGCGGGCCGCGTTGTTGTTGGCGTGCCGAATTTATTCACCAAGGGCTGGCTGGAAACAAAGTACCACCAGAACATTTGCAAGGCCTTGGAAAATATCACCGGCCAGGTGATCAGCGAAGTCATCTACCGCGTGGAGTCATCGCGCGGACGGGCAGCAGCCGGTGCGACAAAAAATTCCGCGGCACCCAAGCAGACGGCGGCACCGGCGGCCAATGTCGGCGACGCACCCCGAGTTGACGCCGTGAGCAAGGGTGACAGCAATCTCAACCCGAGCTACACGTTCGACACATTCATTGTCGGGAAGGGGAACGAGTTGGCGCGTGCTGCGGCCATGGCTGTGGCTGACCGGCCGGGACAAGTCTACAACCCACTCTTCATTTATGGGGGTGTGGGGCTTGGCAAGACGCACCTTATGCAAGCGGTGGGCCACAAAATCCTTGAAAAAGATCCGAAAAAGAAAGTGCTCTATGTGACGAGCGAACAATTTACCAACGAATTCATCCAGGCAATCCAAAAGGGTAACGGCGAGGCCTTCAAACGCTCCTACCGCACCATTGATGTGCTTCTCGTGGACGACATTCAATTCTTGACCGGCAAAGAAGGCACGCAAGAAGAGTTTTTTCATACCTTCAACGCGCTGCACCAGACGAAAAAGCAGGTCATCATCACCTCGGACCGTCCGCCGAAATCCATTCCCGCCATTGAGCACCGCTTGATCTCGCGTTTTGAGTGGGGCATGGTCGCGGACATCGCACAGCCGGACCTGGAAACGCGCCGTGCGATTTTGGAAGCCAAGTGCGCGGAAAAATCCTACAAACTTTCCATTGATGTGTTGAACTATATCGCCACCCACGTGCAATCAAACGTCCGCGAACTCGAAGGCGCGCTCAATCGCATCATGGCCAACGCGCAGCTGAAAAACGAGGTGGTCAACGTGGAAACAGTAAAACAACTCCTCGCCTCTCTCACCAATCAACCGCGGCGGGGCGGCCTCACGCCCAAGCAAGTCGTGCAAACCGTGGCTGGGTTCTTTGATATTCGCATGGAAGACCTCTTGGGCACGAGTCGCAAAAAAGAATTGGTTGTGCCGCGCCAAATATCCATGTATCTCATCCGCGAAGAAATCAAGGCGTCGTTTCCGGCCATCGGCATGGAGTTGGGCGGACGCGATCACACCACGGCCATGCACGCCTGTTTAAAAATTGCGCAAGAACTTGAGAACAGTGAAAAAATTCGGCAGGACGTCGCGCTCATTCGTCAGCGTCTGTATAACTAGGGGATAACGTCGGGACATGGGTGAGGAAAACTCCACCCACCTATCCACACCGCACGAGACAAAAAAAATTCTTCACACAATTCATCCGCACGCTCTCCCGGCGTCGTCCACATCACGCGAAAAAAACTTCACCTCCATCACCGCGGTAAACATTCACTCAATCGTCGACACTCAACGCGTCATCCACATTTCCCCAGCCCTTATTACTTCCACCTCAATTCAATATACCTTTATGAAGTTTACATCCACACAAGAAAACTTGGCCCGGGGGTTGGCCATCGTCAGTCGCGTGGCGAATCGAAACGTGACGCTGCCAATTTTATCGAACGTGCTGATCAAAACCGAAAAGGGGTCGGTGGTGCTTTCAGCCACAAATCTGGAACTTGCGGTAAGCGTGCGCGTGCGCGGAAAAATTACCACCGAGGGGGCGGCCACGGCACAGGCAAAACTTCTCACCGACTATGTGGCACTGCAAGAAGCTGACCACATCGACGTGGAGCAAGACGGCACAACACTTCTTGTTTCCACCCCGCACGCCAAGTCAAAGATTTTGGGTGCACCGGCGAGTGACTTCCCCGTTATTCCGGCCGTAGAACACAAGAACGCGGTGACATTGGAAGCGACAGCCCTGCGCAGCGCCCTCAGCCAGACCGCCTTTGCCGCGGCCCAAGACGAAACCCGCCCGGAAATTAGCGGTCTCTATTTGGCCTTTGGTGAAAAAGCCCTAACCCTCGCCGCAACCGACAGCTACCGCCTGGCCGAGTGCACCGTGCCGATCACCAGCGGCTCAAGCCAGGTGGCCAAGGCCATCGTGCCGACCCGCACCGCCCAGGAAGTGCTCCGCCTCCTGCCCGACGAAGGCGACGTGACACTCTACGTCACGGAAAACCAAATCGTGTTTTCCATGGGTGACACCGAACTCACTTCCCGCCTGATCGACGGCCAATACCCAGACTACCAGCCAATCATTCCCAAGACGCACGAGACCCTCGTGACCGTCGCCGTAGCCGACCTTGTGCAGCACGTCAAAGCCGCCAGCTTGTTCTGCTCGCCCGGCATGAGCGACCTATCTGTGTCGATCGACCCGGCCGCCAAAAACCTCACCATCAAAGCCGCGTCGAGCCAGCTTGGCGAACAAGAATCAGAACTGCCAGCCACCATTGAAGGCCAGGCGAACACTATTGTCCTAAACTACCGCTACCTCTTGGACGGTCTCACGGCCCTGGGAAGTGCTCGCGTGCGCCTTGGGGTCACGGCACCCACCAGCCCCGCCCTGCTCCAACCAGAGGGCAGCGAGGACTACCGGTATCTAATAATGCCCATCCGTCAGTAGACGGCCCTGGCATGCTCACCCCGCTCCGCCACCTCGTCCGTCGGAACATTGAACGCGCCGGTGTTGGCCGCCAGGTTGACGCCGCGCAACTCCTCGCCCTCTGCCAAAAGCACCTGGGCGAGCTTGTTGACCCGCACGTGGCTGGGCGGACCCGCGCCGCAACATTTCGCAATCGCCTGATTACCCTCAACGTCACGAGCGCGATTGTGGCGCAAGAACTGCTCCCCTACTTGCCCGACCTGACCGCCCGCATGCAGCGCGAATTTCCCGATCTGGGGATCGAGCGCATCGTCACCCGCGTTACTACGGCGTAATGGTGAGCGGCAGCAGGTCGCTCGAGAACGCCGCGCCATTGCCTGCGACTGCGCGCAGCAAGAGTTGATAGGAACCCGGCGTCGGCGCCACACTCCACTGGGCGTGGACAACGCCATCAGCGGGGCTGGTAACTGTGGCGATGACTGACTCATTGCCCGCGCTGTCTCGAACCAGGAAAGAAACGCTCGCCAATCCTGACGGGTGACTTGCCGTGGCGCTGATCGTGACAGGGAACGTGGCCGCACTCACCGTTGACGGTCCCGCCGGGCTGGCGAAGGACAGCGTTTGTGTTGTCTCGCCGCCGGTCACGCTAATGGCGATGCTCGCCGTGGCGCTGTTTTGCACGTTGTCGGTCACCGTCGCCTTGAGGGTGTGAGAGCCGGTATCCACGCCTGTTAACGGGATAGCCATGGCGTATGGGGCTGCGGCGACTGTTCCGACATCGCGGTCATCCAAAAAGTATTGTACCGAGGCAATGGGGTTTGGACCGCCGACCGTGGCCGTGGCCGTGAATGTCGCTCCCCCAACACTCGCGCCGTCAGTCGGGCTGGCGAAGGAAATCACCGGCGCGTTGGCTGGCGCGCGCAACGAGCACGATTCCATGGCGGGGCGGCTGGTCAAAAGTTTTTGTTTTTTTGCCCAGGCCTGCACGGGCGCTTCCCAGCGTTTGTACATCGGATCCTTCGTGGGGTCGGCCGGCGGGTCCCCCAGCGGGTTGGCGCGGTCCACGTAGTGCAGAATTGAGTGGACCTCTTTGACGGTTTGCTGCGTGACGAGCGCGGCGGGCCAGGACGCCAAACAGTCAGCCGGGACTTCCTTGCCGGTCACGGCATCCACATTGATGGTGGCGTCAGTTTCGAGCTTGCCCTGGAGGATGGCCTTTTTCGCGGTGTTGGATTTGGGGTTGTTGAATTTTTCCGCGGGTTTGCCGGCCAGGGCGCGCTCCATAATTTTGTTCCAAATCGGGGCGGCCACGAACACGCCATCCGCTCCCTTGGCCATGGCGGAGTTGTCATTGTTGCCGGCCCAGACGCCTACGGTGAGCGACGGGGTGAAGCCCATGGTCCAGCCGTCGCGCCAGTCATTGGTGGTGCCGGTTTTGGCAGCAACCGCGCGGCCCTTGAGGACGAGCGGGGTGTGCGAGCCGAAGATAAAACTGCGGGCGTTGTTGTCGGTCATGATGCTGATAAGCTTGCGAACGGGCTCAGCATTCATGGCCCGTTCTGAGCGGTCGCGGTACTCTTCAAGTGTACGACCGTTCTGGTCCTGTATTTTCATAATTGGGGTGACGGGGTGGCGCACGCCTTCAGCAGCGAGTGCGGAGAAGGCACTGGTGTGTTCCAAGAGGTTGACGCCTCCCCCGCCGAGCGCCAGAGCTAGACCATATTGGTCGCGCTGGGTGAGCGTAGTGTAGCCGAGGCGCTCCGCGGTGGAGAGCACGTTGTCGATGCCGTCGAGGTAGAGTGTTTGTACCGCCGGAATGTTGAGCGAGCCGGCCAGCGCTTGGCGCATTTGCACCGGGCCGCGCTCCTTGCCGTCGTAGTCCGATGGAATGTAGTCCTTGCCCGATCCGTCCGGGCCGAAGTTCGTCTTGGAGTCATAGAGCACAGTTTCCGGCGTGTAGCCGCGCTCAAAGGCCGTCACGTAGATGATGGGCTTGAACGACGAACCCGGGTTACGCAGGCTGGTGGCCACATTCACGTTGCCGTCGTTGGCCGTGTCGAAGTAGTCACGACTGCCCACCATGGCCAAGAGCTGTCCGGTTTTGGGATCAATGGCTACGGCGGAGGCGTTGCTCGCGCGGTAAGCCTTCTTATTTTTTGTCGCACCGGCCAGCACTTCTTCCTCAGCGATTTTCTGTAGATCAAAGTCGAGCGTGGTGGTGATTTTCAAGCCGCCTTGGTCAACTTCCCGCTCGCCGTACTTTTGGGCCAGCAGGTCGCGAACATAAAAGACAAAGTGCGGGGCCCGGATGTTTTCCTCGCGGTGCGGTTTCACGCGTTTGAGCACGTCGACGGCTTTGGCGGCGTCAGCGTCGGCCTGAGTGATTGAACCAAGACTCACCATTTCGCCCAAGACCCATTGCTGGCGGGCGACGAGCCGGTCCTGGTGGCTGCCCCATGGTGAGTAGTAGCTTGGCGCCTGCGGGATTGCGGCGATGAGCGCGCTTTCGGCGAGGTCGAGGTTGTGCGCTGATTTACCAAAGTAGAGTTCCGAGGCCGCCTCAATGCCGTACGCGTTTGAGCCATACGGGATTTCATTGAAGTAGAGTTTGAGGATTTGGTCTTTGGTGAATTTCCGCTCCAACTGGTAGGCCAGAACGAGCTCTTTGATTTTGCGCGTGTAACTTTTTTCGTTGGTGAGCAGCGCGTTCTTTACGAATTGTTGGGTGATTGTCGAGCCGCCCTGCGCCTTGCTGCCCGTGAAGATGTCGACGAGGACCGAGCGGATGATGCCCTTGAGGTCAAACCCCGGGTGCTTGTAGAAATCGTGGTCTTCGGCCGCGAGGGTGGCGCTGACGGTATTTTTTGGGATGTCAGCGAGCTCTACGACCGTCCGACGTTCGTCACCGTGGAACTCGAAGAGCAGGTGTTTGCCGGTGCGGTCGAAAATTTGTGTGGACTGCGCGACATTGCGGCTGATGATTCCGTCAGCATTTGGCAGGTCGCGGGAGAACCAGGCAAAAACGACGATAATACTGAAGCCCATGAACAGTATGAGTAAAATTAGCGTCGGTAAAATGACGCGCAGGAAGCGTTCGCGGGAGAACCAGCGCCGCCAGTTCCAGGAGAACCGAAAACGACGCGACTCATCGTCTTTAGCGTAGTCACGCCAGCGTCGCGTAGGCTTGCGAAAATGAGGGATCGGCATGCGAGAAACGCTTTTCATTCTACGCTATTTCGCGTACTATTTCAAGTATGAGCAAGCAAACCCACCACGCGGCTGTCCACGAATTGTTGACCCGCGGCAATCCCGAAATTATCATTGCCCGCGACCTCGAGCGCAAGCTGTTGTCCGGCGCGAAGCTGCGCGTGAAGCATGGTGTTGATCCTACGACCAAGGATTTGCATTTGGGCTACGCAGTTGTGTACGAAAAGTTGCGGCAGTTCCAAGAACTTGGGCACACCGTGGTGTTTTTGATCGGCGGGTTTACCGGACGGTTTGGTGATCCAAAAGAGCAGGCCGGCGCACGGACATTGCGCGGCAAGGCAGAAGTAAAAGCGCTGGCCAAAAATTACCTGAAACAGCTGGGGAAGATTTTGGACATTAAGAAGGTGGAAGTCCACGACAACAGCGAGTGGTATGACAAGATGTCTTTTGAGGATGGTCTGCGCCTAATGAGTCGCAGCTCTGTTTTTCGCATGTTGGAGCGCGATTTATTTCAGGCGCGCAAAATGAAAGGCCAGGAGGTAGCCATGCACGAATTGGTGTACCCGTTGTTGCAGGGTTGGGATTCCGTCATGCTGAAAAGTGACGTGACCGTGATTGGATCTGATCAGACTTTCAACGAGTTGCAGGCGCGCTGGTTGCAAGAACAGGAAAAGCAGCGTCCGCAAGATCTGATGGTCATGCCGCTGCTCACCGGTACCGATGGCAAGGCCAAGATGAGTCAGAGTTTGGGGAACTCGATTAATTTTTCTGATACGCCGGGAGATATGTTCGGAAAAATTATGTCACTCGGCGATCACCAGATTATTCCGTACTTCACGTTTGTGACGCGTGTGCCGCTGGAGGAGATCGAGGACATTGAGGCCACGTTTATTTCCGGCGGGGCGGCGTACCGCAATGCCAAGGCGCGTCTCGCCGGTGAGATCGTGACGATCTACCACGGCAAGGCTGCTGCAGGAAAAGCAGACGCGGCGTTTCGTCATCAGTTTAAAGAAGGTGCGCTGCCAGCGCAGATTCCGACGGTGGCTGTAAAGGCCAAATCTTTACCTCTCGTTGACCTGCTTGTTGAAACAAAACTCGCTGCATCGAAAAGCGAGGCGAAGCGACTCATTGCTCAAGGTGGTGTGCGCATTGATCAAAAGATTGCCACCGACGGCGTGATTACTGTGCGCTCAGGAATGATCGTGCAAGTCGGCAAGCGCCGGTTTATTCGGTTGAAGTAAAAAAAGAACCCCTCAGAAATGGATGAGAGGGGTTGCGGCGTCGACGAGACGCCTGTTTTGTTCCGGCGTGGCGACCGTCATGGCGATCATGCCAGTGATCAGGCCACCGAAGAGTGCGAGCCAGACGAGCGTTGTTCCCGCTTGGTTGAATATCTTTTTCATGAAGTACCCCAGCTACAGTGCTGTGTTGAGGTTGGCACATGCGATAGGAAGAACGAGATCCTGGCGGATATATCCAAGCGTCTTCCCACTGTGGTCATAGCAACGAAGCCAGGTCCCGATAGGCTCACCTCGTGCATCCAGGATCTCTGCACTTCTTACTGTTTTGATCTCGGCCGCCCACGATTTCAGGTCGCCATCACTTTTCATCACGAGGGCGTCATGGGTATTAACAGGAATCAGGATAACGGTCCTTTCTCCCACTTTCACTGAAGAAATGGCGAGTGGCGTGGCGTCATGGAATCGCCTTTCATTGACAGCGTGAGACGCCCACGCCATTCCTCCAAAGGCCAGGATGATGAAAGCGAAGCAGATGATTAGGGGAGCAAAGGTTTCAAGGTACACACGGGTGCTGGAAAGAACTCTCTTCATTCTTTACCTCATTTTCAAGTGGGTGTGGAGATTCCGTGGACACCAAAACCTTACGCCTGAGGCTCAGGCGCGTCAATAACTCCGGCTGCTACCTACACAAGCTGGATTTTTTTGTCGAGCGCCGCAGCCACACGAGAGAGGGTGCCGATGCGCACGTCGCTATCACCGCTTTCAATGCGGGAGATCTGGCTTTGGGGCATGCCAGCCTTCTTGGCAAGGCTTCCCTGTGAGAGTCGTTTTTTCTTCCGTAATGTATAGAGAGCAATCGACAAATCAATCATTTGTGTTGCCTCACGGTAATACCGTTGAAACTTCTTGTCCTTGTGGTATTTAGCGAAGGGATCAATTGGTGAGAGGTCTATCTTCTTCATATAATTCTTTTAATGATGTGAGTTCTCTTCGAAGTCCTGTGTGGAGAAAATCTTGGTAATAGGTTAGTACTTTACGGAGGATATGAGATTCAATGCGGTCGCGCTTTTTCGTATAGCCATCAAGAATGATAATCTCTTGACCTGTTTGAATAAAGTAGAATATCCGATTTCCCCGAGGACCACGCAGCTCCCATATCTTTCCTATAACCTTTTTCGCATAAGGAGGCGGAAGCCAGCCATTATTGGTGATCAATCGGTTGATTGCCGCCTTGATCGTAGCCTTTTCTTGCCTATTGTTGAGGCTGAGGATGTATTCCCCGAAGGGGTTCCGGCCATTACGCCGGAGATATATATATGCACGGTAGGCCATGACGTGGATTTTTTAGGCGCCACCGTATTTCGACGATATATCGAATTTGATATATTGTCAAATATGTTAAACCAGGCCGCCTGGGACCGCCCTACTATTTGGACATCAATGTTGAGTTAATCTATCCTACTAACTCGTTTTTGGCGGAGTAAGGCAAGGCAGAGGAGAAGACCAATTGTGATCTGAGCTATCGTATACATCATTGAACTTTTCGAATCCAGAAGGCCGTTTCTAGGCATCACCGAATAGATTACGAGGAACCAAAGAGACCAAGGTGCGTCCGTTGCAATGAAGTAGATAGTAGGAACGACGATGAGAAGTGAAATCATCTCTGGCCATAAAATGTCAGGCCTAAACAGCGCTAATCCATAAGAATGCGCGAATGCGTCCCAAAAGACTAATCCCGCGTAGCTTGCCGTTCCTACAATGTACAGGTGGGTGAATATAGGGAGAAGATTCTTTTGACTTTTCACTTCTTTAGTCGGTAGAACTTCGCCGCCTCTTCTGGCGCCACGGTGTTCACAATCAAGCGCGAGCCAAGTTCCAGGCCGGCCCAGACGTCGCGGCGCGGGGCAATGCGCAAGTAGAAGTGTTCGTCCGGGTAAACGATGTCCTGGTGCAAGTAGAAGTTGTACGGGATTTTGGCAACCGCGAGCCGCTCCAGCAAACGTTTGAGCATTTTGGCCATGTCGTGCCGCTCCTCACCCGTCAGCTGTTCAACATTATCAACGTGGCGTTTGGAAATAAGCCACGCCTCATAATTGTACGATGATGCGTACGGGGCAAAGGCCGTAAAGGTGCCGTCATTGATGATGCGGCGCGGTCCCTTTATTTCTTTGCGCCACAAGTCGCAGTAGTAGCAACGGCCGTAGCGGATGCGGTATTCCTGCGCTCGCGAGAGCTTGTCTTGAATGTGCGGCGGTAAAAACGTTGAGGCAAAGACCTGCGAGTGTGCGTGGTTCAGTGTGGCACCAGCACGTCCGCCGTTGTTTTTGAAAATGAGAATATAGCGGATTTTTTTATCCAAGCTCAGTGCCTTGGTGCGGCGGGCGTACATACTGATCAACTTCTCAAATTGTTCCACGGGCAGTTCGGCCAGTTCGACGTCGTGATCCGGGGTTTCCACAATGACTTCCTGGTGGCCATAGGCCTTGGGGAAGTCCGGTGAGACAATCGGGAAAATGTTTTTCAGTGAGATGAGTCGCCACTTTTTCCGCGGTCCATCCCATTCCAGCGCCTTCACCTTTTCCAAGTTCTTCAAACAAAAGACACACTCGCTCGCCGGAACGCCGCCGGGCATAGAGTGCGTTTCAAAGTCGTGGGGTCGTTTGCTGCGGCCGGGTGCAATAATGACTGACCGGTCGTGGATGTAATCGATCCGGATTTCGCTTGGTTGGACTCCCCCCTGTTTCTTCATGATCCCCCTAGACGTTGGTATAAGGTCAGATAGTGTTTGGCCGACGTGTCCCAGGAAAAGTCCTGCGTCATGTCGTTCGTTCTCAGTGTAGCGTATGCGGTGGGCCGTTGAAAGACCTCGAGTGCTCGGGCAATTTCCACCCAGAACGCTTGGCTGGTGAAGTCGCGGAAAATAAAACCCGTGCCCTGGCCCGTGGCGGCGTCGAATTCTTGCACGGTGTCACGCAGCCCGCCGGTTGCGCGGACGATTGGCGGGGTGCCGTAGCGCATGGCAATCATCTGACCCAAGCCGCAGGGTTCAAATTGTGAGGGCATGAGAAAGAAGTCGCTGCCCGCGTAAATCAGCTGGGCGAGTGCGGCGTCAAAACCAATGGTCGTGGCGATTTGCTGTGGTGCTTTGGCAGCCATGTCCTGCATTTCTTTTTCTAAAACAGGATCGCCGGTGCCCAAGAGAATAAGCTGAGCGCCGGTTGCCAGGAACTGCTCAATGAGTCCGGGCAGCAGCTCGGTTCCCTTTTGATTGGTCAGCCGGCCCACGAATCCAAAGACGGCAGCTTCAGGATTCACCGGTAACCCACTTTTTTCTTGCAGCAGTGCTTTGGCGGCAGTTTTTCCGGCATCAGCGGTGGTGATCGTGTAGGTTTGGGGGATGTCTTCGTCGGTTGCCGGGTTGAAGCGCCCCACATCAATACCATTGACAATGCCTGAGAGCTGGTTGCCGCGGTTCGCCAAGTCACCTTCAAGTCCATAGCCGTATTCTGGGGTGAGAATTTCTTCGGCGTAGCTGGGGCTTACGGTATTCACGAGGTCGGCGCCGAGGATACCCTGTTGAATGAGATTAATGTCATCATGCTTGTCTCGCAGGGCAAGGTTGGGGTGATGCTCGACTGTGAGTCCGATGAAATTCAGCACCTCAGTGGCATCCCACTTGCCTTGGTTGGCCAGGTTGTGAATGGTGAAGAGCGTTTTCGTGTGTCCGCCGGCAATTTTGGCAAAGGTGGGGAGCATGCCGGTGTGCCAGTCTTGGCAGTGCAGGACGTCTGGTTCAATGCCCAGCGCAGCAAGGGCCGGAAGAACGGCCATGGAGAAGAACAGAAAGCGCTCGATCTCTTGAAACGAGCTGACCATGGCGGATTTTTCAAAGTACACGCCGCCGCCGGTGAGGAAGTTGGTGTTTTCCAGCAGGTAAACAGGAACTTCGCTCCCGGGGATCACGGTTTGGTGAATCTTTACCACATAGTCTTTGCCTTGGGCGTGAACGGTGATTGTGTGGCCCGTATCGGTGACGGGATATTTTTTTGCGTCGATGGTGTCGTAGTGCGGCATGATGACGCACACGTTGACGCCGAGGTGGGCCAGGGCTTTGGGCAGTGCGCCGGCAACATCACCGAGTCCGCCGACTTTGGCAATTGGCGTGAGTTCTGACGTGGCAAAAGCAACGGTCATGAAGTGAGAGATTGAAGAATCTTATCGGGGTGTTCGAGCAGGTGTTTAAGCGTCGTGCCGTGGCTGCGCAGGAGCAGGATGAGCTCGCGGCGTTCGTGCGGCGTGGGTTGCGGGTAGCGTTCACCTTCGACGTTGAGGAGTCGGACAATCGCGTAGCCGGTGAGACGCACCGACAGCGAGGTGTGCGAGGCCAGCCAGCTTGGTTGGAGCCCGGCGTGGCCGGCAGAGAAGCGGCGGGCAAATTGTCGCACCCACACGGGCGAGCGCCAGGCGTGCAGGCAGACCATGGAGGCGTCAAAGGTCGGCAGGTTAAGGTTGGAAAAATCCCAGTCGTTGATGCTCAGCTGCTTGTTGTGGTTGAGGAAAATGTTGTTGGGGTAGAGGTCGCCGTGGCTGAAGACCAGGCGGCCGAAGGCCTTGCTCGTCGCCAGGCGTCGGCGCAGAACCGGGAACATTGCCGACGTAAAACCAAAGGTGTTGAGCGGTGAGCGGTAAAACGCCGGGAAGACATTTTTTTCATAGTGGCCGAGGTCGCCCAGGTACCACGCGCGTCCATGGCGGACCGTGGGTGCGTCAGCGCGGAAGTGGCGGGGCAACTGGCCGATGTCAGCGACAGCTTGGGCCAGGCGGTTGGCCGGAACGTGGCGCAAGAATTTGGCGGTCATGCCGAACGTGTCGTTCATCTCGCCGGAAAATTCTGCGTCCCAAAATTCCCGGATGATCCAGTTAAAGGCGCCGTCGTGTCCGTCAGCCACGAGGTGCGGGAACGCAAAGTGGAGGTGGAGGGTGCGGTCGTTCAGGCCACGCAGGACAGCTGCTTCGTGCCGCAGGCTGCGCGACAGCCAGGGGTCGGCCTGCAGGCGCGCCTTGAAGAAGAATCGCTCCCCCGCCTGGTTGCGCACAACAACCGAAAACAGCCGCCGTTGTTCGCGGATGGCCCGGCGGACGTTCATTTCATCGGCCACGGCTAGGCCCAGCGACGTGAGCGTGGCGTGGATCCGGCCTGCGGGACGCGCGATGGTGCGGTACATAGGGTGATTAGCGCCCCGCGATGTAGCGGCGGAGTTCGGACACGCGGTCGCGGAGTTGGGCGGCGCGTTCAAATTCCTGGCGCCGGACCACCACGCGAATTTCCCGCGACAAGTTGCGGATGATTTTTTCCACCTCGTGTTTGGGGAGCTTGGGCATGCCTTCGTCAGTGCGTTGGCGGATTTCTTCGTCCTCTTGTTTAGCCAGCGCTTCCACAATGCCCTCGCGCTGCCAGTCAAAACCCGTGTAGAGAATTTTTTGGTACAGGGCGTGGGCGCGCTGTTTGGCTTTGGCTGGCGTGCCGCGTGTCTGCAGTACAACGTCACGCAATTCCTTGGCTCCGCGTTCAATCATTTCCAGCGACCACCACGGTTTGGCGCTGGCCCACCAGAATTGGTCGGAGTGGATGGCGCGGTCGAGCATGGCGCGCACCGGGCCGCGGTTGTGGCCGTAGCGGTGCACAGCGTCCATGGCCAGGTTGGCGAGTTCCCACTGCATGGTGTGGATGATGTTGCCGCGGTCGAGCCAGCGGGCAAACGGCGTGCGCTTCTCCAAATCCTTTTCCATGAGCGCCCAGGTTGACGGCAACGGGCTGATGGCTTCGCGTTGTTCAAAGTGGTCCTTGAGGTCAGAGATGATGCACGTTTTGAGTTTCTGTGATTGGTAAATTTCAAATAGGAGATGCTCCATGCCCGGGCGGTGGTGGCCGAATGTTTCGCCGTCCATGGCCGTGAGCAAATACTCGTGGCGCTTCAAGCGGTCACCGAGCGATTGCACGAGCAAGTTGCCGGTGCCGAGCTGGCCGGACAGAATTTTGTAGCTCATGCGCCGTTCGCGGAAGAAAATGGCGAAGTCATCGAGCCCCTTGACCGTGTAGATTTTCGAGTAGTCCACGGGCATTTTTTTGGGCGGGAAGGACAACTCATCAACAATCACCCATTCGAACCCTGCGTCCTTGGCGAGTTGCGCGACGTCTACTGAGAACGCCATTTCGGGCGGGAAAAAGCCGCGCGGGTGGTAGTGCTTGCCAAAGTACTTGCGGTGCGTGGCGTCGTTGAGGGCAATCTGCCGCTTGGCTTCGCGCGCCGGGATTTTTGGCAGCAGCGGGTGGAACTTGGCCGAGCCCGTGAGTTCTATTTGTCCGCGCGCCAGCAATTTTTTTATGCCGGCGATGACGTCCTTGCCGTCGTATTTGTCGAGCAGCTCAACCAAGACCGCGTTGACGTTCAGCGTCAGCCGCGCTTGGGGGTGCTCCAAGAGTCCTTCAACAATTTTGCGATACGACTCGTGTGTGATTTTGCGGACCCAGAACGGTTTCTGCGTCGGCGGTTGATAGAAGTGGAGGAAGTTTGCCCAGATCATACTATTTCACCCTTTGTCCACCTAAGAAATGAATGTTGTGTGTTGCGTGAAGGTAGGTTTCACGACGACGCCGCGCTTCGCCTGATGTTTGGAATTCAGTTGCTTTCTTTATGATGGTTCCGGCCAGCTGGTTGGCGCGAGTACGGGTATTCTCTCCTACTGTGGACAGGTTCGCAAGCGTGGCCAAGGATCGCAGCGCCGCGTTCTGCACGATGTCGGTTGAC
>Ga0265292_1001022_pt1 | contig 27994 bp, 21 predicted proteins | sample Munlanlewell296A_FD_189080 | JGI IMG/M metagenome (GOLD analysis project Ga0265292, IMG submission 189080) | Leachate microbial communities from a municipal landfill in Southern Ontario, Canada - Leachate well 296A | ecosystem: Engineered > Solid waste > Landfill > Unclassified | place: Canada... | reverse complement strand
TTTAAGTTTGTAGATAAAAATTAAATACCGTTTGACTTTACTTATTACGTTTTGTATGATATATTAGTTTTTTTACTCCCCGTCTTAGATAGTGGGGTTTTTGTTGTTAACAAAATATTATTTCCATCTACTCGATGAGCAAAACTGTTAAATCAAGCATTTTACCCCACAAAAGTTTATTCCTCGGAAGGAAAGACGAACTACTTGAAAATTTTAATTTAATAGAAGTCCAAAAAAATTCTTGGGCTGAATTTACCGATGTCCGATTAAAAGAAATCTTTAATGAATTCTTTCCAATCGACGACTATACGAAAAAAAAGTTTACTATCTATTTTGAAGACCTGTATTTTGGTGAACCACGATATGATATTGATCTCTGTCACAAGAAAAAATTAACTTACGATACTCCTGTTTATTTGAAATTAAGATTAGTTAATAAAAAGACTAACAGCGAAAAGAAACAAGATATATATTTCTTCAATCTTCCTAAAATGACTGATCGTGGTACTTTTATTATCAACGGAATTGAAAGAGCCATTATCAATCAAATTGTCCGTTCCCCCGGAGTTTATTTTACCGCTGAAATTGACAAAACAACTGGATTAACTTTATATAACGCAGAAATAAGACCATATATTGGAGCCTGGCTTGATATGACAATTAATAAAAATGGTTTAATAGAGATGAAGATTAATAAAAAAAGAAAATTTTTATCGACAGTTTTTCTTAAAATATTTGAAAATGATTCGGAATCAGATATTATTAATTATTTTTCTGACATTGATAGAAGTTTAGTCGAAAAATATCTCATTCCTACTCTTAAAAAAGATCAAACAAAAGGTAAGGACGATGCTGTTTTGGAAATTTATCGAAAAATTCGACCAGGTGAGCCTCTTATTTTGGAAAATGCTTATGAAACAATAAATAATCTTTTATTCAATCAAAAAAGATATTCACTTGCTGACGTTGGACGATATAAAATTAATAAAAAACTAGGGATAAATATTGAAATAAAAAAAGAAAATCGTTTGTTAACTAAGGAAGATATCATTGCCTCTATTAAATATCTTCTTAACTTAACAAAAAATAAAGGCGAGTTTGACGATATTGATCATCTAGGCAATCGAAGGCTTCGAACAGTTGGGGAATTAATCAGCTTGTACGGAATCAGGGTTGGAATGGTTCGGGTGGAGCGAGAAATTAAAGAAAGAATGAGTTTGATATCTGGTGAAGAATTAAATGTACTGCCAAGCCAGGTAGTTAATTCAAAACCATTGATTGTGGCAATTAATTCCTTTTACAGAACCAGTCAACTATCAACTATTGTTGATCAAACTAATCCGTTATCAGAGCTTGATAATTTGAGAAGAATTACAGTCGGAGGCCCCGGTGGAATTGAAAAAGAAAGAGCTTCCTTCTCAATCCGTGATATTTCTTCCTCTCAATACGGAAGAATTTGTCCAATCAGAAGTCCAGAAGGACCAAATATTGGCGTTGTCACCTATATGGCTCTTTATGCTAAGGTAAACAAATATGGTTTTTTGGAAACTCCTTACAAAAAATTAGTTAAAGAAAAAGGTGGAAGTAAATTAAAAGTAAAAATATCAGATGAAATTATTTATTTACAGGCCGATGATGAAGAAAAATATTACATTACTTCAGGGGACGTTAATACGGACGAGAAAGGTTATTTAACCGATCAAATGGTCACAGCCCGTCACGAAGGCGACTTGATTGAGACGTTGGTTGAAAAGATTGATTTAATAGACGTTTCGCCTCGTCAGGTATTAGGTGCATCAGCTTCTCTTATTCCCTTCCTTCAAAATGATGATGCCTCAAGAGCTCTGATGGGCTCACACATGCAATGTCAAGCCGTACCTTTAATAAACCCTGAGGCACCAATCGTTGGAACTGGACTAGAAGAAAAAGTCAGCATTGCCTTAGGGAGAACCATAAAAGCGTCGGAAGACGGTGTTGTAAAATACGTTGACGGACAGAAAATAGTTTACAAAGGAAAAAGTGGTAAAACTTATGAATATAACTTAGAAAGATTTACTCGAACCAATAAAAATGTTTCTTTTGATCAAAGACCAAAAGTTAGCCAGGATCAAAAAGTAAAAAAAGGTGAGATAATCATTGATGGTCCTTCAACCGATAAAGGCCGTCTGGCTTTAGGAAAAAATTTATTGGTCGCTTATTCTTCTCTAAATGGATTAGGTTACGAAGACGGTTTTGTTATTTCTGACAGGTTGGTCAAAGAAGATGTTCTTAGTTCAATTACAATGGAAGAGTTCATTGCCGACGTCATCGATACTAAGCTTGGACCGGAAGAACTTACCCGAGATATACCAAATGTTCGTGAGGAAATTCTTCAAAATCTGGATAAAGATGGATTGGTAATTATTGGTACTGAAGTAAAAGGTGGAGATGTTTTGGTCGGTAAAGTTGCCCCGAAGGGCGAAAAAGAATTGACCGCTGAAGAACGACTGCTTCGTGCAATTTTCGGGGAAAAAGCCAAAGACATTAAAGATACATCACTCCGAATTCCTTACGGAAAAAGAGGATCAGTTATTGATATTGAAACTATTAATGGTAAAAAGGATCCAAATGAACTTGAGCCAAGTGTATTGCAAAGAATTATTGTTAATACCGCTCAACTGCGAAAAATAACCGTTGGAGATAAATTGGCAGGACGACACGGAAACAAGGGTGTTATTTCGAAAATTCTTCCGGCTTGGGACATGCCTTATCTTGAAGACGGAACGCCAGTTGACGTTATCTTATCCCCTCTTTCAATTCTTTCCCGTATGAATTTGGGGCAATTATTTGAAAATTTAATGGGGGTAATCGCAAAACACACAAGTACCGATATTTCTATTCCAGTTTTTGAAAAAATTAAAGAAGATTTCATTTCTAATGAACTCCGAAAATCAGGACTACCGATTGATAATAAAGTAACTTTATTTGATGGACAAACAGGTTTACCTTATGAACGAAAGGCACTAGTTGGAACAAGTTATATTATCAAGCTAATTCACATGATTGAAGATAAGTTCCATGCCCGATCAGTCGGACCTTACTCTTTAGTCACTCAACAGCCATTGGGAGGAAAATCACAATTAGGAGGACAAAGATTTGGAGAGATGGAGGTTTGGGCTCTTGAATCACACCGGGTACCATACACACTTCAAGAATTATTAACAATTAAAAGTGACGATGTTCGTGGACGAACTAAAGCTTTTGAATCAATCATTAAAGGTATTGATATTCCACAATCATCGGTTCCAGAATCATTCCATGTTTTAGTCAAAGAATTAAACGCTTTAGGATTGTCAATTGATTACGCCAAGTAAGTTTATCAAGTTTCAAGTTTGTCAAGTTTTTCAAGAAAAAAACATCTTGATGAACTTGATGAACTTTATAACTTTATAAACTAGTTTAAATATGGAAGATATAAATACAGTAGACTTTTCCGGATTAAGGATTACTTTTGCCTCACCAGAAACGATTATTAAGTGGTCTCACGGTGAAGTTATTAAACCGGAAACTATCAACTATCGAACTTTTAGAGCTGAAAAAGACGGTCTTTTTGATGAAAGAATTTTTGGACCGACAAAAGATTATGAATGTTATTGTGGAAAATATAAAAGAATGCGTTATAAGGGAATTGTTTGTGACCGCTGTGGAGTCGAGATTACCACTTCGGCCGTTCGAAGAGAGAGAATGGGTCATATTAAATTAGCTTCCCCTATTGCTCATATTTGGTATTTTAAAGGAACATCATCAACGCTAAGTATTATTTTGGACGTTCCTCCACAAGCTTTAGAGAGAGTTATTTATTATGCGCTTTACTTAGTCAAAGAAGTTGATAAAGATAATCAAAAAAAGACTTTGAAAACTATTGATGAACTACAAAAAGACGAGTTAAAAAAAATTGAGGAAGATTTTGTTATAAAAGAAGAGGAAATCAATAATAACTTTGAAAAACAATATCAGCTCCTCGAGAAAAAAATCACTCATAAAGAACAATGGGAAATTGCTAAACAAGAAGTTGAATTTAAAAAACGAGAGCAATTAAAATTGCTTTCAAATGAACAAACTGATACAAAAACCAAAAAATCTGCCTATTTTGAAAGGGTATCTAAAATTGCCCGATCAATAAGACCTTTTGATGTTATTGAAGAGGATGACTATTTGTTTTTTAAAGAAAATAATGTTTCCGATTTTTTAAGTGTCGGTATGGGTTCGGAAGTTTTGTATGAAATTCTTTCGAACTTCGATCTTGTTAAACAGTATGCCCGAACTTTAGAACTCTTAAATGAGGCTAAGGGAGATAAAAGAAATAAACTTCTTAAAAAAGCCCGAGTTCTTGAAGCCTTTATTAAAGCAAAAATTGATCCTAAATGGATTGTCCTTACAGTTTTACCTGTTATCCCTCCAGATCTTCGTCCGGTAGTTCAGTTACCGGGTGGAAAATTTGCCACTTCTGATTTAAATGATTTTTATCGACGTGTTATAAATCGAAATAATCGTCTAAAACAGTTAATTGATCTTGGAGCTCCCGAAATTATTTTAAGAAATGAAAAAAGAATGTTGCAGGAAGCAGTTGATTCATTAATCGATTTACAAAAATCTCGAGGTAAAAGTCGTTCAACTGGATCAAATACTAAAATCCAAAAGTCGCTATCAGATATCTTAAGAGGGAAACAAGGTCGATTTAGACAAAATTTATTAGGTAAGCGAGTTGATTATTCAGGCCGTTCAACTATTGTTGTAGGTCCAGAATTAAAACTTAATCAATGTGGTTTGCCGCGAGAAATGGCTCTGGAATTATTTAAACCATATCTCTTGCATGAAATTATTATTCGAGGACTCGCCCCAAATATTAAGAGCGCTAAATTATTCCTGGAAAAAAAGGACACTGTTGTCTATGATATTTTGGAAGAAATTACTAAAGATCATCCGGTCCTTCTTAACCGTGCTCCGACTTTGCATAAACTTTCTATCTTAGGTTTTTATCCTGTTCTTACAGATGATAATGCCATAAAACTTCATCCGGCTGTTTGCTCAGGTTATAATGCTGATTTCGATGGAGATGCTATGGGTGTATTTTTACCATTATCCAAAATGGCAATCGATGAAGTTAAACAAAGAATGTTCCCTTACCACAACTTACTCAAACCATCTGATGGCTCACCTATCGTTCTTCCAAACAAAGAAATGGCTCTTGGTTGTTATTATTTAACAACGATTGATAGCCATATGGAAACTGAAAATTCCGAAGATTTAAAATTCTTTGCCACCGAAAATGAAGCGATGAGATTTCAGGCTATAGGCAAAATTAAACTTCGTCAACCTATAAATGTTGGAGTTAATGGAAAAATAATCAAGACAACTGTTGGTCGAATAATCTTTAATCAAGCTTTGCCTTTTGAACTTCGATTTGTGAATAGCGAAGTCAAGGCTTCCGATCTAAAAAATATCGTTGTTTCCGCGATGAAATTATTTGAAAATGAAAAAGTTGGAGAATTAATTGATAAATTAAAAGAGATTGGTTTCTGGGCCTCCACAATTGCCGGCGGACTATCTCTTTCAATTTTTGACTGTCAAATAATTCCGGAAAAAAACAAGATTATTAACGAAACTGAAGATGAAATTAAAAAAATTACAAAAAATTTTGAACAGGGATTATTAACTGCTGAAGAAAAAAGACGTTATTCAAACAAACTTTGGATAGATGTCACAGAAAAATTAGCTGATAAAACTTGGAATGCCTTGGACGAAGAAAACCCGGTGAAAATAATTATTAAATCCGGAGGTGCTAGAGCTTCAAAAGAACAGTTAAAGCAGTTGGCAGCTATGAAGGGACTCGTCGTTGACCCGATGGGAAAAATTATCGAAGTACCAACTAAATCTAACTACCGCCAAGGCCTATCTATTTTTGAATATGTTATTTCTGCTCGAGGCGCTCGAAAAGGTTTGACCGATTCAGCTTTGAAAACTGCTGACGCCGGATATTTAACCCGTAGACTTGTTGATACATCTCATGATATGATTGTTCGTGAAGAAGATTGTCAGGTTAAGGAAGGATTAACAATCTCAACCACAATGTCTCGAGGAGAAAAATTTAAAGAAAGAATTAAAAATCGCTTTATTCTCAACGACCTATTAAATGAAAATAAAGAAGTTATTATCAAATCTAATGAATTGATTGATGATGAAAAAATTGTTTTAATCGAAAAAAATAATATCACTAAAATTACTGTTCGTTCGCCTCTTTACTGTAATTCAACCTATGGAGTCTGTCAGAAATGTTATGGGACAGATTTATCTACAAACAAAATTGTAGAAATTGGGGTTCCGGTTGGAGTCATGGCTGCTCAATCAATTGGAGAACCAGGGACTCAGTTAACAATGAGAGTTAGACATTTTGGAGGAATCGTTATTTCCGACGTGACTCAAGGATTACCACGAGTTGAAGAACTATTTGAAACTCGAACACCTAAAACTGTTTCACCAATTGCAGAAATTGCGGGTAAAGTTGCAATTGTTGAAGATACGAAGAAGGAGGTTTATGATATTACAATATCTGCTCTCAATAAAGAATCAACTATTCAAGAACAAAAATTCACAATTCCAAAAGCTCAAAAACTAAAAATTAAAGATGGTGATTTGATAAGTTTAGGAACTCCTTTGTCTGAAGGTTATCTTGATATTGATGATGTCTTAGCTATTAAAGGCTTAAGATCTGCTCAGATTTATTTGTTAGATGAAATTCAAGATGTATACGAATCTCAAGGAATTGCCATTCATGATAAGCATTTTGAAGTTATTATTCGAAAAATGAGTGATAAAGTTATTATTGAAGATGAGGGTGATACCTCCCTGATTAAAGACGAAGTTGTTTCAAAGATTCGTTTTACTGAAGAAAATAAAAGAGTTTTGTCAAAGGGAGAGAGGCCCGCCTCTGGAAAAGTTTCAATTCTTGGCATAACTCGCGCCGCCATTCATACTGATTCTTGGCTATCGGCTGCATCATTTGAACAGACAACTACAGTTCTTTCCAGCGCTGCTATTAAAGGCCAAACGGATTACTTGTTAGGGCTGAAAGAAAATGTTATAATTGGCAGATTAATTCCTGTCACTGAAGAATTAATTAGTAAATATTACGGTAAGTTTGCAAATCAATATGCCAACAATCAACCAACTGATAAAAAGGAAGAGAAAAAACAGGATTAAAAAATCAAAATCTGTTGCCCTTAAAATGAGTTTTAACTCATTAAAAAGGAAATATACTAAGGATAATAATCCATTAAAACGAGGTGTTTGTACTGTGGTTAAAACCATGACACCAAAAAAACCTAATTCAGCTTTAAGAAAAGTGGCCAGAGTTAGATTATCAAATAAGATGGAAGTGACCGCCTACATTCAGGGCGTTGGTCATAACTTAGCAGAACATTCAATTGTCCTAGTTAAAGGTGGAAGAGTAAAAGATTTGCCAGGAGTAAAATATCATATTGTCCGTGGAAAATTTGACGCGGCTGGGGTTGATAAACGAACCAGTTCGAGATCAAAGTATGGAACTAAAAAGCCACAAGTGAAATCGGTATAAGAGTTTATCAAGTTTCAAGCCTGCCTGCCGGCAGGCAGGTTTGTCAAGTTTTTCAAGAATAAAACGTCTTGATGAACTTGATGAACTTTATAAACTTTATAGACTAATTTATGCCAAGACATAGTTACAAAAAACGGGTTTTTAAAAAAGATAAACTTTTCGACAGTCTTGAAGTGGCCAAATTAATCAATTACATAATGATTAACGGTAAAAAATCAGTCGCCGAAGGACTTGTTTATAAAGTCATGGATGAATTAAAAAAACAGTCTGACGAACCTTTAAAATTATTACATCTAGCTATTGAAAACGTTGCTCCTATTCACGAAGTTAAAGCTCGCCGTCTTGGAGGAGCTTCTTATTTAGTTCCTACTGAGGTACGACGAGAGCGAAAACTAAAGCTCGCGCTTAATTGGATTATTGATGCCGCAAAGGCCCGCACCAACAAAGAATATCATACTTTTGATAAAAAATTATTGGTCGAAATTGTTGAAGCATCAAAAAATCAAGGAGCCGCCATAGCAAAAAAGCTGCAAACTGAAAAATTAGCAGACGCCAATAAGGCTTTTTCTCACCTCAAGTGGTAATCAAGTTTCAAGTTTGTCAAGTTTTTCAAGTTTATCAAGTTGTTTGATTTCTTGATGAACTTGATGAACTTTACAACTTTATAACTTATATTCATGGCTCAACAACCCGTTGTCACAAAAAATCGCGATGTCCCACTTGATAAAATCCGTAATATTGGTGTGATTGCTCATATTGATTCCGGAAAAACTACCACTAGTGAAAGATTTCTTTTTTATACTGGAAAAACTTATAAAATTGGAGATATTGACGATGGAGACACTCAATTAGATTGGATGCCACAGGAAAGAGAACGAGGAATCACAATCGTTTCTGCCGCTACAACTACTTTCTGGAACGGATATAGAATCAATATTATTGATACTCCTGGCCACGTCGATTTTACGGCCGAAGTTGAAAGATCTCTTCGGGTACTCGATGGTGGAGTAGTCGTTTTTGATGCTGAAGAAGGTGTTCAAAGTCAATCAGAAACAGTTTGGCGTCAAGCTGATAAATATAAAGTTCCCCGTATTTGTTTTATTAATAAAATGGATAAGCTCGGTGCTGATTTTGAAGCAACCGTTGAAGAAATTAAGGAAAGATTAGGCGCCAACCCAATTATCATGACCGTTCCTATTGGAAAAGAATCTGAGTTTAAAGGAATTATTGATCTTTTGACGCTAAAAGCCAAAATTTGGGATCAAGATTCACAAGGTATCAAATATACAACAACGGACATTATTCCGACTGATATTAAAGATAAGGTCACTAAAGCTCGGTCAAAGATGGTTGAACAGATTGCCGAACATGATGATGGGCTTTTAAATAAATATCTAAATGGTGAAGAAATTACCGTTTTGGAACTAAAAGCAACATTAAGAAAAGCGACTATTGCTTATAAGATCGTTCCTGTTTATTGTGGTACTTCCCTACGTAATAAAGCCGTTCAACCGGTACTTGACGCAATCGTTGATTTTCTACCGTCGCCTCTCGACTTAAAAGAAATCACAGGAATTAATCCGTTGACCAAACTTGAAGAAAAAAGAGTTCTTAATCAACAAGAAAAATTTACAGGCTTGGCTTTTAAAATTCAGCTTGATCCTCACGTTGGAAAACTAACTTATGTCAGAATTTATTCCGGTGTTTTAAAATCGGGTTCTTATATTTATAACGTAAATCGAAACAAACAGGAAAGAGTCAGTCGAATATTATTGATGCATGCAAATAATCGAGAAGAAATTGATAAAGCTTATGCGGGTGAAATTATTGCTGTCATCGGACCTAAAGATTCAAAGACTGGAGACACATTATCTGATCAAGATCACCCAATTATTTTAGAACAAATTAATTTTCCGGAACCAGTCATTTCTTTAGCAATTGAGCCGACTACTAAGGCTGATCAAGAAAAACTATCTTTTGCTCTACAAAGATTAGCTGAAGAAGACCCGACTTTTAGAGTCAAAGTTAATCATGAAACCAATCAAACAATTATGTCTGGAATGGGTGAACTCCATCTGGAGATTTTAGTTGACCGGATGAAAACAGAAATGGGAATGAACGTCACAGTTGGAAAACCTCAAGTTGCGTACAAAGAAACTATCACTAAAGCTGCCAACGACGTCGAAGTAAAGTATATTAAACAAACCGGAGGACATGGTCAATATGGACACTGCGTTATTAATGTTGAACCTCTTGCCCGAGGTGAAGGTGTTAAATTTGTCAATAAGATTAAAGGTGGCTCTATTCCTTCCGAATTTATTCCTTCTGTTGAAAAAGGCGTGATGGAAGCAACCGAAAAAGGTGTTTTGCTTGGTTACCCTATCACCGATCTTCAAGTTACTTTAGTTGATGGAAGTTATCATGACGTCGATTCTTCAGATATTGCTTTCAAAATTGCCGGTTCAATGGCTCTACGCGACGCAGTTAAACAGGCCGGCCCGACCTTAGTTGAGCCAATAATGAAATTGGAAGTGACCATTCCTGAGGCTTTTATGGGAGTTGCCATCGGTGATATTTCTTCAAAAAGAGGAAAGATTTTAGGAACTGAAAAAAGAAGTCGAGCCGTCGTCATCAAAAGTCACGTTCCCCTATCAGAACTTTCAGGATACGCAACTATTATCAGATCGTTAACTGAAGGCCGGGGCGTTTTCTACATGGAGCCAAGTCACTACGAAGAAGTACCGAAGAATGTGATTGCGCTGATGCTTAAGAAATAACTTCAATCCAATAAACAATTCCAATAAATGGTAAAATAATCAAATAAAGAAATAAGTAAATAAATGATTGAATGAAAAAATAATTGAATGAATAAATTTATACATTTGATTATTTAAATATTTATTTTTTTATTTTATTATTTGTTTATTTAATTATTAGTAATGACAATTCTTGTCTTTTCCGATACTCACTTATATCTTCCTTTCGACCAAAAAAAGTTTAACTTTCTCAAAAAAATAATCTCTGACTCTGACCAGGTAATTATTAATGGCGATTTCTTTGATGATTACATGATTTCGTTTGACGACTTTGTTAAATCAAAATGGAACGAGCTCTTTCCCCTTTTGAAAAAGAAACATGCTGTTTATATCTTTGGCAACCACGACCAGCAAAAATTCTCTGATAAGAGATTAAGTCTATTTTCTGCCATCCAAAAAAACTATTATCTATTAACAATCAATAAAAAACAGTTCCATTTTGAACACGGCCATAAAACCAGACCGACACTTGATACTGTTTTAAAAATGAGCTGGATGATCAAACATTATGGAATGATTTTGATTCATTTTTTTCGTAATCTATTTATTAAAATATTTAGAAGATCAGCAGTCCAAATTTTATTTGGCCGTCTAAATAATGGTTCAAAAAAAATAATTAAAAGAAATTATCATCCAAAAAATAATGAAATTTATATCATTGGCCATAATCATTTCGGTGAAGTTGATGAGAAAAATAATTTTGCCGCTTCGGGTATGATTCTTTATGGTTTTGCTCAATATCTAACGATCGACTCAATCTCTGGAAAAATCATCCTCCATGAAGAGTGGTATGACCGATAATAAAAATCACTTGCGTTAGTGAACAAGTGTTTACTATAATGGTTCTCTATGATCGAAGACAGACTTTCAAGTATCAAAAAATTTTTCCGTAAGAATCGCCGACTTCCTTCTTATTCTGAGATGTTGAAGCTTTTCAATATTTCTTCTAAAAATGCTGTTTTTAAAATAATTAATAAATTAATTGATCTCGGATTCATTGAAAAAGAAAGTAAAAAATTATCCCCAACAAAAAAGTTTTTTGCTCTCCCCCTTCTTGGAGTTATAAAAGCCGGTTTTCCAATTTTGGCTGAAGAAAATAAAGATTATCTGACGATTGACGACTATTTAATTGAAAATCCCCAAACATCATTTCTCCTTAAGGTTTCGGGTGATTCAATGACCGGAGTCGGAATATTTGAAGGGGATATTGTTATAATTGAGCGAAAAAAAGATGTTAATACCGGCAGTATTGTTCTTGCCCAAATTGATAACGAATGGACTCTAAAAATATTAAAGACTGACCGGAAAAAACATATTAATTACTTGGAAGCAGCTAATCCCAAATACCCGCCTTTTTACCCAATTAATGACCTACAGATCTATGGTATCGTAAGAGGCGTCATCAGAAAGATTAATTAATTTAATCAATTTCTTTTCTGTCGAAGTAATTACGGTTTGATAGTTGCCGATCAAGTTAAATATTAATTTTTTATTATTGTGATCCAGCTCTGAAAATATATCATCAAGTAATAGAATTGGTTTTTTCTTAAAAAAATCTTCTAAATATTTTAATTCATTAATCTTAAGCCAAAACAAACTTAGCCGTTGCTCGCTACGGGAACCATACATGTGAATATCTTTTTTTATCATCGATTTATTAACCATAAAAATGTGATATTCATCTCTATGCGGGCCAACTAAAGTTCTCTTGATTAATAATTCTTTTTGAAGTGATTCGGCAAATCGTTCCTGATTAATTTTATTTTCTTTATATTCTATCTCAAATTTTTTTGAATCAATAATTCTATTTGAATTTAAAAAAGAAATATATTTTCGCCTCTTCATAATTAGGTACGAACCATTATCAATAAGAAGTTTATTCCAATAATCTAATTCCGCGCCAAGATTTTCACTATCGAAACCTGTTTCGAGTATTTTATTTCTTTTTCTTAGCGCTTGATTATAATTTGTTAAACATTTTTTATATTCTGAATCGATCCCAGACAAAAATTTATCGAAATATTCACGGCGATACGACATTGTTCTATCAATTACTTCTATTTGTTCCGGAGAAAATAACACGACAGGAATTAAATTTTTTAAATATGAATAACGGCCTTTTTTTGTCTTTTCTAAAAAATAAGTTTTACTTAGACCAAATTCATTTATGGTTAAATCTATTCTTAGATTGTTAATATCCCCACTCTTCTTATCTTCTATTTTTGCGTCAACGTAACCGTTTTTTTCATTAAAAATAATTAGTTGTTCTTCTTTACTTTCCCGAAATCCCTCCCCCTTTAATATGAAATAAATTCCCTCCAGTAAATTAGTTTTTCCCAGAGCATTATCTCCAAATATAGTTGTTAAATAAGGGTTAATTTTATATTGTTTTTTGTCAAAATTTCGAAAGTTGTGGAAAGAAATTGATTTGAGGATCATGGGCTTATGACGGTTCCCTTAAAAGATTCTTCATTAATAATTTTTTGAATATTTTGTATATCATTACCATTGGCAATCACAACAGTTAGTTTTAAACTTTTAGCAAGTTTTGTTGCAATCGGATCAAAAGGAGAGTTGTGCCCTGGCATCCATTTGTCTCCAACTAATTCTTTCATTGCTTCCCATGTGATTTTTTTTAATGGCTTAGCATCAGAAAATTTACCAGGATCGCGATCAAAAACATAATCAATGTTTGACATATTAATTATCATTTTTGCTTTATGATCGCGAGCTAATATTACTGCGTCATAATCCGTCGAACAGCCAGGCATCCAACCGGCTCCGATAGCAATCGGTTCGGTCCAATTTTCAAGTTTCCGGTCATAATGTTGGATGACTCGAGGATTGGCAATATCCTGAAATATCGTTCTAAGAAGATGTCCGTTAAGATGAGTTGAATGAATACCCAGCCAGTCCAAGTCCTCTCTTGTCAACTTTCCAATCACAGCTGAACCTGCTTCCTGATACCGTCTGGCTAATTTCCCTCCACCGGCAATCAACATAAACCTCTTGCCCAAAGCAACTTCTTCTCTTATTAATTTATTTAACTTGATTAAAAAATCCGTATCAATCCCGCCATTGGGGACAATCAGACTACCGCCGACGGAAATAACAATTGGGGATTCCTGCATAGATATATTGTAGTTTATTTAATTAAAATATTCCACCACCAAGACCAAAAACGTAAGCGATTAATCTGACGACTAAGAATGATATGACCAGTAAAATAAAACCGATTATTCCCGAAGTAATCTTTGCTTGACCGGCCTTAATTTTATCAGGGTTTCCCTGTGATATCATATAGTCATATCCGCCGGAAATTAAAACAAAAAGAAGGACTATCCCCGCCATTGGCATAATAAAACCTAAGCCTTTAGAAATAATTTGACCTAGAGAGCTAACGCTATCATCAAGCGGACCTTTTATTGTCTGATTTCCTAAATTAAGTTCTTGGGCAAGATATCTCATCTTTTAACAAAACGATTTAATAATTTTAAAACTCCAAACAAAACAATGTCTATTATTAAAACAAAAAAAATATATAAATTAATTTGATTCATTATAACATTTATATTGTTCATGTTTATTTTAATATCAAAAACATAAAATATTATTATCAGTAAAACTATTACCGGAATAACCAATAATAAATCTTTAAGATCTTGTTTTGAGGAAAACATATTGGCTGATATGGAAAAAATTAAATACGAATATAAAATATTTAATCCGATATTATTGGCTGGATATATATGAAAATAAAATAGCGAAAATAATATTCCAATTCCAAAAAATATTGGAGCAATTCCAACTAAGATTGCTCTTAGAAAATCTTTTTTTACAAAAAGCACTTCTCCTAATTTTATCTCATTATTATCCCATTTTGGAAAAACTGTCATACTTTTGACGGGTAAAATAAGAAATAACGCTGTGATAAAATGAGCGGTTTCATGGATAATTGTTCCAGGAAGAAAGATAAAAGAAACTAAAATAAAAACTGGAAAATCTGTCTCAAAAAATTTTCTTAAAAATACAAAGAGCTCTTTTAGTATTAGTCTTGAGATAATGTAAATTGCGATTATCTGAAGAAAAAAAACAATCATATAGCTATGATATCAGAAGTCAGGTAATTAATGAGGCAAAAGCAATTTTTTCACTTTCGAGGGGACCGTTCCGCCGCAGGCGGAATGGTGAGACTCTCGTGTGATAAAAATTGCGTTGCCGAGTTAATTTCAGTTGGTTTAATTTCTTCCTTTTTTAATTCAGCCAAAATAACATCTTTTTTCGCACATTTTGGACAGATCGTGGTTGACTTTGGAACAATTTCATTCTCAAAATCCCACCCACATCCCTGACAATGATATTTTTTAGTTATTTTTGGCTGGAAAACAGTTTTTTCAATTTCAAAAATAAGTTCATTTTGATCTACTCTCGCCCTAATTAAATCTCCAGATTTTACTTTTCCATCAATGATTAAATTAGAAATCGGATTTTCAATCAATCTTTGAATTGCCCTTCTTAAAGGTCGCGCTCCATACAATGGATCAAAACCTGCTTTAACAATCTCTTGAATTACTTCGTCGGTGTAAGCAAATCCCATATTTTGTTCTTCTATTAGCTTAATAATCCCTTTCATTTGAAGTTTTACTATCTCCACCATATCCTGAAATCTTAATGGCTCAAATACAATTACTTCGTCAAAACGGTTAATAAGTTCCGGCTTAAAAAACTTAGTCATCTCAACCATAACTTTATCTTTTATTTCTTTAAACTTATCTTTATCTTTAGCATCTTCCATTTTAGATTTTTGCTTGCCCGCCGAAGCCTTGGCGGAGGCGGGATTTTTGACTTGGTCTTTAATCATTTCATCCTGTATTAATTTCGTCCCTAAATTAGAAGTGCAGATTACAACTGTATTTTTAAAAGAAATTGTACGACCTTTATTATCAGTAAGTCTTCCATCGTCAAGTATTTGAAGAAGAATATTAAAAATATCAGGATGAGCTTTTTCTACTTCATCAAAAAGAACGACGCTGTAGGGCTTTCTTCTCACCTGTTCGGTCAACTTTCCACCTTCATCATACCCAACATAACCTGGTGGGGCTCCAAGTAATTTAGCCACCTCATGTTTCTCCATAAATTCCGTCATATCAAATCTAATCATCAACTCTTCGCTGCCAAATAAAATATCAGCTAAAGCTTTGGCCAATTCAGTTTTTCCTACCCCGGTTGGTCCAAGGAAGACAAAGCTACCGATTGGCCGGGCAGCTGATTTAAGTCCAGCCCGTCCACGCCTGACTGCTTGAGAGACAGAGGCGACTGCACCCGCCTGATCAATTAATCTTTTATGGATAATATCTTCCAAGTGGGTTAATTTTTCCGTTTCGGATGACGAAATTTTAGCTACAGGTATCCCTGTCCAACGGGCAATAATATCTTTAATTATTTCAACCGTCACGGCTCCAGTAGATTGGCTTTTCTTAAGATTAAATTCTTCTTTTTTTTCGCTTAGACCGGAATTTATCTCATCAATTTTTGATCGTAATATTCTTGATTTGACTGTATCAGATTTTTTTTCTGATTCTTTTAATTCTTGATTTAATTGAGCAATTCTCATCTCAAGTGATTTTATTTCTTCAGGGAGAGAAATTAATGGAAGGCGGACAGCCGCTGCCGCTTCATCTATCAGATCAACGGCTTTGTCTGGTAAGAATCTATCTCCAACATAACGTTTTGATAAGATAACGGCGGCTTCGATGGCTCCGTCAGGAATTTTAACCCGGTGAAAAGCTTCGTATTTATCTTTGATTGCTTTAAGCATCTTAATTCCCTGTTCTTCAGTTGGCTCAGGGACTAAAACCGGCTGGAATCGCCGCTCAAGAGCTGGATCTTTTTCCACATATTTTCTATATTCGGTTAAAGTGGTTGCCCCAACTATTTGAATTTCACCTCGAGCCAAGGCCGGTTTTAAAAAGTTGGAAGCGTCGAGAGACCCTTCACCAGATGCACCAGCTCCAACGATATTATGAATTTCATCAATAAATAAAATAATCTGACCCTGACTGGCTTTTACCTCCTCAATCAAATCTTTCATTCTTTCTTCAAACTCACCGCGGTGAGAAGCACCGGCTAACATACTCATCAAATCTAATTGAAGAATTCTTTTGTTAAGTAACGGCTCAGGTACTTCTTTAGCAACTATTTTTTCGGCCAATCCTTCAACAATGGCCGTTTTTCCGACTCCCGCTTCTCCGACTAATGAAGGATTATTTTTAGTCCGTCGTGACAATATATGTATCACCCGTTCAATAACAGCTGATCGCTCAACAACCGGATCAAGTAATCCTTGAGACGCCTTGGCCGTTAAGTCAATCGTAAATTGTTCCAATGCTTTTTTCTTATTCTGGGCTTTTTTTTCTTCTTCGTTTAAACCTTCTTTTTTACCAACAACTTTTTTATTTATCTCTTCTTTATTTAAACCTAGTTTGACCAAAACCCGTGCACCTACTCCTTCTCCCTCTTCAAATAGTGCTAATAATAAATGTTCCGGGGCAATAAATTCAAATCCTAGTTTTCTAGCAACCACTAAGGCGTCATTGAAAATCTTTTTTATTCTTGGGGACAGTTGGACAATTCGATCGACAGTCCCTCTTTTATAAATTTTGTTCAATTCATCAGTGATTAACTGAGGTTGGATTTTAGATTCAACCAGTAAGTTGTAGATTTCACTGTCAGTTGTCAAAGCGTATAAAAGATGTTCACTATCAACTATGTCCGACTTTAATTCTTTAGCTTTAGTTTGCGCTGCCATCATCACTCGATTTGAACGTTGTGTTAGATGGGTCATTAAATCTAAATTATTTGATGTTGGGGGAGCTGTTTTTGAGTTAACGGGTTGACGGGTTAACGGGTTAGGGTTTTGAACTGGAGGCGGAGGACTAGCCGTCGCTATTTTATCATTTGTTATTTGTTTATTTGTTATTGAATTGTTATTTGTCATTTGTCCATTTGACATTTTTGCCTTATCATCTGCTGCTGGAGGATTTGCTGTTGCATTAGTAGTCGGTTTTTTAATAAAATCAAAATAGTCAGCCATATTTTCATTATCAATAAATTCTGACTAAATGTCAACTAATTTTAAGCGAGGTACTAGTGTTTTTTGATATTCGCCAGGGGCCCCTTTAGGGGTGTGGCGTTCAAAAAATACGGTACCGCGCTTTAATAATAGTATGAAAAAAATATATTTAGTCATTGCCGGAGCTTTCCTTATCCTTCTCGTAATTACCTCAATGCTTCTTTCCCTTGGAAAAAAGTCAACAACAAATACTCAAAAAAATTCTCCTTTTCCCACTAGTGTTCCTCGTGAGGGAGGATTTGCTGGCCAACCAGTCACAAGTATTGACCCCATAGAAACATTGGATTTTAAGGCTGCCTATGTAGCCGATTTAGACAAAATTGTTGTCGAGAAGAAAACTCCTCAAGCTGAAGAAATGTTTAATCAATGGATTGATCAAAATCAATTGAATGAAGCCATTAAAAATAAAAACAAAATATTATTTACTGATAAAAAAATTATTCCTACTCCAAGCGATTCTATTCATAAACTTGAAAATAAAGTAAAAGACTTTTTTCAATTGATGGATGATTTAAATAGTATTGGCAAAGGATCTCAACAGTCGAACAATGGAACAATCGAACAATCCCCCAGCCCTTCTTCTCTAGCCCCTAACGGTCTAGTCCCTAATCCCTCCATGACCTACTTTGCTCAATGCGGTGACCAAGGCAGTTTACCTTTACCCGATGGTGGAACTCTATGTAGTGCTGGTTGTGGCCCTACAACCGTCGCCATGATTGCTTCAAGTTATGTCAATAAACAATATAACCCCAGGGTGGTCGTTAACCTATATGATAAAAATAATTATTTACTGGGAAGCGGAGGTTCAAGTCCTTTCAATGCTTATGAACTTCTTAAACAGATAGGAGTAAAAACTACCGATTATCTAGTTTTTAATTTGGAAAAATCTGAAACGGTTGTCCCACAGCTTAGAAAATACCTGAGCGCCGGTTGGACATTTTTTGCCTGGGCTAAATTCTGTGACAGCAGTAAAGGTGGATGTGGCCATTTTTTCTGGATTACCGATATTGATGGTCAGGGTAATATCTGGGCCTATGATCCCGCTTACGGTCGCTATGAAATACCCTATAATGAAAATAGCCGTTACCCATACCCGTTGTACAGGCTGGCGTTTGGAGTTAAGAAGTAATGATACGAATAAGAAAAATAATGCCAATGATGCGAATTTACGAATAAAAACAAAATTAGCATATTCGCAACATTCGTATGAATTGTATTATTCGTATCATATAATAAATTATGGATTCACAAAATATCAAAGTCTATCTCGCCATTTCTGGAGCTCTTATTGTCTTACTTATTTTAATTATCATCATCCCTTTTTCCAAGAAGTCTTCTTCTCTAACCCCTAACGGTCTAGTCCCTAGTCCCTATTCTCCCCTCCCCACTACTGTTCAAACTGGCTCAACTGATTCAACCGACTCGACTGATTTAACCGATTCAACTTCCCCCATAGTTCCCGCTGGTTTTACCGGCGCGCTCGACGAACCAGTTCCTCAAAATATTATCGATCTTTCAAATCAAAAAAGAGATCTACAATCAAAAGTCCCCTTAAGTCTTTCAACTTTTTCGATCGACTTTGACTACGGCGAAGATAAATTCGTCGTCACTCTCAAAGATCCAAGAGATACTGCCCAGAAAGAATTCGAAAGCTGGAGGACGGCCAATTATCCAGGACTTGGAAGCGAACAATTTACGTTTAGATAATACGAATAGAGAAAATAATGCTAATGATGCGAATTTGCGAATCTTAAAATGAAAAGCAATATTATCTATCCCGACCTTTCATATAAAATTAACGGTATTCTGTTTAAAATTCATAACGAACTAGGTAGATACTGTAATGAGAAACAGTATTGTGACCTGATTGAAAAATATTTAAAAGAATCCAAGTTAAATTTTGAAAGAGAAAAGATTTTACCCATATCTTTTGAAGGAGAAAGTAAAGGAAGAAATAAAGTAGATTTTTTAGTTGAAAATAAAATCATTTTAGAAATAAAGGCTAAAAGAATTACTTCTAGAGAAGATTATTATCAAGCAAGAAGATATTTAACCGCTCTAAATAAAAAAATTTGTTTTATTGTTAATTTCCACGGTGAATATATTAAACCCAAACGTATTCTTAATTCCCAAGCTCCCGAATAAATTCATTCGCATATTCGCAACATTCGCATGACTTGTATTATTCGTATCATTTATTTAAAATCAAACTATGTTCTCATTCTTGAAACCTGCCTTCAATATCTTTAAAAAAGTTCTTTTAGTCGTCATCGTCTACTTTGCTGTCATCTCTCTTTTTTCCCATTTTATAAGTAAAGACAAAATTGCTTTAAATACATCCAAAACGAATCCAATCTTAGAAAACCGTGCTGAAATTTACAAAGTCATTAATGATAAAGAGCTCAATAAAACCACCCAAGGTAAGCTGACTATTTTTATGTATAAAGGGATGATGTGCTCGATGATGGGTGAGGCTTGTACTAATAATCCCGCCGATGCAGATAAAAATTATGGAAAAAGTTTTCTTGGATTTGTTAGTAATCTAATAGTTCTACCTTTTGCAAATCCCCCAGCTTCTGGAATTGCTTGGACTTATTCTGGATTAGCCAATGCCGGCTTTGTTCCTAAGACTTTAGCCGCCGAAGGCATCGGCATGGGCTCGATCCAACCTTTTGCCAAAATCTGGAAGATCTTCCGTGACGTCACCTATCTTTTGCTCGTTGTTGTTCTTATTGCGATTGGCTTCATGGTCATGTTCCGCACAAAAATCAATCCCCAAACTGTTATTTCTGTCGAAAATTCATTACCAAAAATAATCATGGCTTTAATTTTAATTACGTTTTCTTTTGCTATTGCCGGTTTTTTGATTGATTTGATGTATATGCTGATTGCTGTTATTATTTCCATCCTTGGTCGCCCAGAGGTTTATAATTTTGGTATTGGTTTTGGCGGTACAGGTCTAAAAAATACAACTGAACTTCAACAATATTATCTGCAGGCTGGTCCAGCTCAAATTTATAAAGGTCTTGGTAAATTAAACGATTCAATGTGGGGAACCATGTTGTATAGTTTACCTAACTCTATTTTAACAATTATACCCGAACTTGGTTTTTGGATTAGATTAATAGGTGGTGGTTTAATTACATTTATTGGCGCTGGAGTTATAGATAAAGTAATCCATTTCCCTGCAAATTTTTTAATGGACATAAGTTTAATGGGATCAGCCGAAGCTACCACTGGAGTAGGAGGAACAATTAAGCTAGGTGAACTAATTAAAGGAATTGCTACCCCTTGGCAATTTATTGGCTTTGTATTGATACTTATTTTTATTTTTATTTATTTGATACCTTTAATATTAGGATTATTAATTCTAACTTCATTGATTTTTATATTCTTTAAAATTATATTTTTACTCATTAGTTCATATATTAAAATTTTATTAAGTATCATACTTGCGCCAATTTATTTATTATTTGAGGCTGTACCTGGACAATCCGCATTTGCCAATTGGATAAAGAATCTTGCAGGAGAACTTATTACCTTTCCATTAGTTGTTGGTATTTTTGTTCTTGGAACTATAATCTCAGACGCTGCATCTGCTGGTAATTTAGTGGAATTTCCCTTCTTGGTTGGAATAGACCCAAAAGCTTTTGGCATGATTATAGGAATGATGCTACTTTTTATGACCCCTGATTTAGTCAAAGCCGTCCGTGGAATATTTATTCCAAAACCAGGTCTTCTTGATCAAGCCGGTCCGGGTGTCTTCTTCGGTGGAGTTGGTGCGGCTGTAGGTGGGGGTATGGGCGCAATGGGACAATTTGGTAGTATGTCTCTAGCTATAGGTGCGCTTGGACCATCAGGAGTATTTGCAGGACTTGGCAAGAAGCTAGGACTCAGTAGATTCTTAGGTCCATATACAAAACCTTCAGAACCGGCAGGAAATGTCACCGAAGCTGCTAATAAATAATCCAATAATTAACCGCCAAACCCTGGTATCTTCAGTATATTCACCCCTATCAATTTCATAATAAACACTGAGAATATAATCAACATTAATCCCATGATACACGACGTAATCATTTCCTGGGCTTTCTTTAGTTTTTCAGGATTGCCTTGAGATGATTGCATCATAAAGGCTGCATAGATTATACAAAGTAATGCAAAACCTCCGCCAAGCCCAATCCCTGTTGAAAGGACAAAACTAGTAATCAAAGTGTTAATATCTAACGAAAGACATCCTAAACCAGTCCACATTCCGTTTTGTGAAGAACAATTAAGGCAACTGCCTAGTTCTTTTGTTTTAGAAGTCGATCCTAAATATTTATAGCACATTTCAGATATTGCCACATTAACTTTTCCAACAGTAGGCCCTACACACTTACAAGTCAAATTAGAAAAATCAGTCGTTGGTTGACTACCAATCATCGGGCTTCCGGAAATACATGCCGTATCATTTTGTTGATCAACAAATGCCTTAATTTTCTCACAACCCACAAGGTAATCATCAATTCCTTTATTAACGAATAACGCAACCGGCGGAACAATATTAACTAATGTTTTAAATATGTCAAGCCCTGTACTTCCACACTTAATATCTTTTTGAATACTGCAACATTTATCTTTTCCTGTTAGGTCACCGGCAATCCCACAGGTAAAGCCTGGGATATTATCTTTATATGTAAAAATATCTTGACCATGAGCTGTTTGAGGAATAAAAAGAAGAAAAACAAATGCAAAAATTAGTAAAATAATTTTTCTCATACTTTATGATAATTAAAATCAACCTTTTTTACCACCCATCATTTCTTCATAGGCTTTTTTGATGTATTGCCAAAGTAACCAACCTCCAGCCAACAACATTATTTCTGTCATGACTTTTGACATTACATTTTTCCAATCCCCTCCAAATCGTTTCATCGCTCTGGCAATGTTGTATTCATAGGCTTCTTTCTGCTTTTTCTGACCAGTTTCTTTTGGTAAACCCGTAATACTATCTAACTTCCACACTTTTTCAAATTCCGGCCCTTTTAATGAATCAATATTATTTTTTTGCAATAAATGAACTTGTTGTAAGGCAAGATAAAATTGTTGAATATCTCGGACATCCCATTCACGTACTAAATTGGAGTTCCCGGCAATTTCTGCTGCAATCGAATTAATACTCCCGACTCCTCCTATTCCCCCATAACTGTCTGCCGATTGATCTTTTCTCATATAGTTTACGAGCATCCCTGCTACCACATAGGTAAACTCATAACTTCCCCCCTTTCCATGCACGTCACGGAAAATATCTTGACATTCAAGCAAATATTTAATCAACTCAGAATAATCACCATTTTTTGCGATCTGTATAAACAACTTCGGCAGACCTACAAATCCATTGACTACCTTTTCCATCGACGCCATATCTTTTATCTGGCGAGCGATCATTCTTGGGCCTGTTGCACGATATGCACACAACTTCATGTCTGTATTTTCTACACCGAAACTGAATGGAAATTTCTCAATTGCTGTAACTCCCTCTCCATCTAAAAATTTAGTATCTCCTATAAACTTTTCTTGAATTATTTTATATAGACTCAAAACATCTTCGATTCTTTCATTACCTATGGTGGTTTTTCCTAATAGTTCTTTTATTGTTTTTTCGTTTAAATTATATAGAAGGTCGGCATGTTCTCCAACGCTCCTTTCCGGATGTTCTTTATCAAGGGGTAAAATATGTATCACTTCATGAATTTTATCACTCGTATCGCTGCGTAAAAGTGATTCTGCAAACTCCAAATCTCTCATAATTATGCTAAACTCATCTCTATTCAAGTCTTTATATTTGTTATCTTTCTCCATAAGAATAATGTCAGTGAGTGCGTTTTCGTCTAAATCTTTATATTTACCATCTTTCTTCATCTCTTCTATCATATCTTTCCTCTTTTTTTCAAACATCTCCTCATAGGTTTGACGCCACCTGCTTTTTCCGGTTGAATTAAGCCTATCCTTATCTATTCGCAAAAACTTTGTTGGAAAACGAGCCGCTACTTCTCGTGTTACCGCTCTTTCTATAAAGAGATCTGAAATTTTTCTTTGTACAGCCATTTCATAATTATCAAAAGATAGAGTATGATTGTCTTTAACTCCACCGTGCCTTTTTCCATTCACTTCTTTCCCTTCTTTAACAATAAGCTCTGCCTCGCCTCGAAGACCTTTGATATAATCTTCGTAGCTTTGGTCGGAAAAAGGTTTGAAATATTTTTTATGGATATATTGAAAGAGCTCTTCTCTTTGAGTGGCTTCGTCACCACTAATTTTTTCCAAATATTGTTTATTACTTAAATCAACACCATTAGCTGGAGCATCAATAGCTTTTAAAAACCAGTTATATCCGTCATAGCCGATGACATCCATTGACTTGAAAGACTCAAGTAAATTTAGATTTTGATTTTCATCATAGGTAAAATGTCCTTCAAACTGATGAAGACTTCTCCATCCTTTCCGCTGATATATACCTGCCGTATTACATAAATTCATAAGTTTATCAAAAACAAGATTCTGCTTTGGACTACCCTCAACTCCTGATTTTAAATCATAAAAACTGTCCATGCGGAGCTTAGCATTTTCCCAAGATTTTCGATGATTGTATCCCTGGCCAAATAAGCTTTTGACAAAATCTTTTCCTGTCATCTCTACTCCATCCCATTCCAAAAAAAGCGGTTGGTACAAGTGCTGTTCATCTCGCCAACGTAACATCACGTGAAGTCCGCCGCTTAACATCAAAGATGAAGCGGCATCATTGGTCCCAAATGATTCCCAACCTCCATTTCCAGTTCCACTCAAAGGGTCAATAAAAGCTTGTGTTTCATAAAATGTCATATAGATTCCCTGTGCAAGTCCAACTGCTCCATTAATAGCACTCTTGAGACGCGCATTACTTATATCTTTCCCATACTTCAATCGCAGATACTCTATTACCTCATTCTCAATCTTAGTATTATTACCATTAAATTCGTTGGCAAAAGTAGACGCAAACATCCGGTGATCACGCTTGGCCGAATCTTCCTGAAGTATTTTGGTATATAAATGAAAAGCTTCAACCATTAAACCCCCATCAGGCAAACTCAAGATACTATCCAGATTAACCCCTGTTATCTGCTCGGAAAAATCTCCTATCCCTTTAAAAAAACTTCCTTCATGAGCTGGATGATTAACAGCAAGATTTATATCATGCAAGTATCCTGTTTTTTCCCGCCAATGTCCAAATTCGGAAATCTGATTTTCAATAAAACTGCTTAAAAGAACTTTTTCTTGAAATGGTAGGGCTATTGTTCGTGTAACAGGGCGGATATTTCCTTTATAGTTAATTTCTCTTGTGACATAATCCATCTCCGCCATTTTATACATCTTCGTATATTTTGGATCTTCCGTGTTTTCATTTTCCATTTCTTCAAAATGATTTAGAAGTCTTCTTAAGGCTTTCATTATTGTGCTTCTGGTTGTCGTAATACCATGCATAAAATCTTCATTCTCAGTTTCCTGAAACTGTTTATGACCGCGATCTATAGTTAATTGTCGATACAGTTGAGTTAAAACATCAACAAGACTGTCAGCCATTTTTTCTGAAAGCTTAATACCTATACTCCTTTCAACATTATCATTTAATTCATTCTCACTTATATTTTTATCGTATTTTTTATGATAAGCTTCTGAAATTTCTTTTTTAAGAGCCTCAATCTTTTTTGTATTATCTAACATATTTTTTTTCTCGATTGCCAAAAGGTTTAGGTAAGCTTTAGGATTATATAATGAGTATAAGAAATCCTTCTGTTTTTTTGGAAATTCCGGAAAATATTCATCGACTATCTGCTTCATCTGATCAAAGTTTTCTTCCTGGCTGACATCCATAGATTGATATAATTTACCCAATCTGTATCTTACCTCATTAGGTTGATAGCCAAGATCTCTTGCCATTTCCGAGACAGCATTAATAAGTTTATTTCCGGTATACGCGTCATTTACACAAAGCTGTGCAACTCTATTTTCAAAATCAGTTGGCTGCTCTTGACTTTTTGATATGGTAATTTCTTTTCCTCCCAATATATATTCATCAAGTACAACAAACACATTAAACAACTCGCCGTCTTCCAAAGTCTGGTCTGCTAATTTTTCTATAAATGCTTGGTTTTTTGGCTGGTGATTTACTATTATTCCTTTTTTGGTTGCCTGGACCATTTTTCGGAAATCAACCGCCATAATGTGTTTTTTTTCATTAATTAACTTATTAATGCCACGATTATTTTGATTTTTTTGCATCATTTCATTTAATTCGTCTACCTGTCTTATGGCATTTGACATTAAAGCGTCTCCAAGGTCTTTCATCTTGGCAGCCCTATCTTGCTCTGAAGTTTTATTATCATCTATCACTTTTAGTTGTACATCAAGTTGTTTTGAAGCTTCTTGTTCCGCCTGTATCACGTCTTTTATGATTTTTGGCGGTTCATTGGCTTTTGATTCGGTGTCCATACTAAGAATATATCAATATTAAGGAAGCTAAACAAGGAGAAGAAACTATCCCATCTGCTGCCCGCCGCCTTCCCGTAATTTTTGCGCGGCTACATAAGCAAGTAAACCACTAAGACTCATCATCATCATAAAGATATTACCACCAACTTTTTTACTAATAGCAACGCGATCACTCCATGAAAGCCCCAGAGTCATATCCTCTAAAAATTTCTTTTTATCTCCTTCGTTCAGTACTTTTATTTCTACCAATTCTTCTGCTAACTGATTCATACTTGCTTCGCTTGTAAGAGCCTTTGTTATACGCTGCTCGAGAAACTCTATTGGATTTTCTTGTTCTTTTCCACTAAGTGCAGTCGCCATGTCTTTGATCACATTTTTGATTGGCTTACCGTCAATATCTCTCATATCTTTTCTTGCATCTATACTATTTTTTGTATCTTCCTCTAATATTATTTTTTTTGAAGTAAGTTTTGCCAGTTCCGACGAATATCGGGTTCTGTCATCTTTTCCTAATTCTTGCCCCGTCCTTGGATTTATACCTGTTTCCAATATTTGCTTAATTCTTCCGATGGTCATATCATAGCTTTGGATATTTAACGCAGCATTGGTATTTTCTAAATCTATTGCCAGCGCTTTATCTTTTGGATCTTCTGATTTCTTTAGTCTATCTATATTCAATCTTGTTTCGTTTTGTCTATTTTCTGCATATTGAATTAATTTATCATATCTTTTATGAATTTTCGCGTATCTTTGTTCTTGTGTTTTTGGATCTTTTATCATACTCGCCTCCAAATATTCTGCATCTCTTTGACCTTCTAAAATATAAACAATAGCCTCATTTCCTGAGATTAATTTTAAAGCATCTCTTCCTTGTTCTCCATTACCTTGAAGTGCAGCGGTCGCCTCATTTACCAATTTAATTTTTGCCAATCTTTCTGCTTCTACTCGTGCAGTATCTACAGCATTTTGCGCTGCTACTTCTGAAGTAGTTAGCACTGGGGCTTTTTTTTCTGTCGTAAAGTTCAGCGTCCCAACTTTAATCTGCGCCCCGCTTTCTTGCACTGGAGGAGTCGCTGAATGAGCGTCTAATGCACCTGGTCCTACTGCCATATTATTAATTCCTCATCTTAAATTGTAAAACTTTTTTGACTAAAAATTTTTTTCAAATAAATATTGACATATTGTTGATATTTTATTATACTTAACTCGTTTTACAGTACCCCGGGGCTTGCCTCGGGGGTTTTTTTAGTCTCTCTTAATTTTATCCCTAATATCTTCCAAAAATTGATAGTAATTTGCTACTATTTTTGTTTCCCACGAAATAGTTTTTCTAGAAGAAATCACCCAAACTTTTTTCTGAAATTGTTTTTGCAAAATCTTGATAAGGTAAACAAAGTCGGAGTCTCCGGATAATAATACTACGGTATCATATGAAGATTCATCGAGGAGCATATCTATTGCGATTTCAATATCACAGTTTGATTTGTAGATTAAAGATCCATCTTTATTTTTTATAATCTTCAATGGTTTGGTTATTGTTTTAATATTTATTTTTCTGAGATAAGCTAAATAATTATTCATCTTCTTATCATTTTCTTTTATTCCTGTGTAGTATTTTATTTCAAGAATGTCTAACTTTCTATTGAGAAACTTAATAATTTTTTTCCAATCTACAAACCATCCTAAATGTTTTTGCGCATAAAATAAATTTGCACCATCGATATAAATCTTTGCTTTTTGCTTTAAATTTTTCTCTCTTATCATGGCTATATTTTAATTACCCATCTTGAATCGTAAAACTTTTTTGACTAGATCTTGGGCTTGGCCGAACTGTTTGTTTTTTACCATGACTGAGACTTGTTCAATAGCTTTTTTTTCGAACTTTTCCTCATATATTTTCATAATTTTGTAGACCACCGGAGC
>Ga0265292_1001021_pt1 | contig 27997 bp, 25 predicted proteins | sample Munlanlewell296A_FD_189080 | JGI IMG/M metagenome (GOLD analysis project Ga0265292, IMG submission 189080) | Leachate microbial communities from a municipal landfill in Southern Ontario, Canada - Leachate well 296A | ecosystem: Engineered > Solid waste > Landfill > Unclassified | place: Canada... | reverse complement strand
AGCGCACCGGCCTAACCGTCTGGAGCGTATTGTAAAATTCGTTGCCGGAGACCTTGGTATGAATTTTTTCCCCTCCCAAAAATGGGGCGGCGGTGTGGAATTTTTGGGTGCGGGTGGCCGCAAAGTAGGCCAGGAAACCGGTCAACAGCCCCAGACAAAGCAATCCGGCGGCCAGTGTCGGGTCCCATGATCCAACAAAATCAACGGTCGTGGGCAGGGCTTGAAAAATAAAATATGGCAAAGGCAGCTGAAAAGCCAAAACCCCAAAGAGGATACAAAGAATTGCTAACGTTACCATGGGAATCCACATGGTTGCCGGGACTTCCTTTACGCCTGGCCGTGAGGCAGTGCTTTGGCTAAAGAAAGCGGCGTGCAACAGTTTAGTAAAAGAAGCCATGGTCAAAATACTGCCCAGCATTGCACACAAAAGCCAGATAACCCAGAGGTTGTTTTGGGAATCTAAAATCCCCTGGTAGATCATCCATTTGGAAACAAAACCGTTCAAAGGCGGGACGCCGGAAATGGCCAGCGCACAAATTAACGCGGAAAAAAACGTGATTGGCATGGCGGCGGTCAGCCCACCCATGTCTTTCATTTCGGTTAGTTTAGTGCGAAATTCAATGGCCCCGCCGCATAAAAATAGGCAAGTTTTGTAAATGGCATTATTGAGCATATGGAAGAGCCCTCCGGCAATTCCAACCGGGACCGCGGTCCCAATGCCGATTAACATATAACCCACCTGGCTGACTGCATGGTATGACAATAATTTTTGAAAATTATGCTGCTGCAGCGCCATCAACACTGCGCAAATAAGAGTTAGCGACCCGATTGCCAAGAGAAATATTGAGATGCCCGAATTGGGCTGGATAACGAAAATATCCAGAGATAACCGTGCCAGGAAATAAATTCCAATCAATTTGTCCAGTGAAGCCGGGAGGTAGGCCATGACGGTGGCGGGAGTCACGGTTGCGGATTCAGGAACCCAGGAAGAAAACGGCAAAGCTCCGGCTTTAGCCAGCGCCCCGGAAACCAGTAAAAGATAGGCGCTGATGGTTAAGGGATGATTGAGCGGCAGGCCCAGGGCTTGCAGATTGAAAGTCCGCGCCATATAAAAAACCATGGCGGTGCCCAAAATCATCAGGGCGTCGGTCCCGCCCACAATAATGAATGTTTTTTTAGCGGCGGCGGCCGCGGTAACCGTATCATTAATTCCAATCAGCCGGTACAGGGTAAATCCGGAAAATCCCCAAAAAACCAGCAGGGTTAGCAGGTCGCCTGCCAAAACCGTGCCGGCCGCCGATGCCAGGGTTAATAAAACGTAGCAATAGTATGAGTTGAGTTTTCGGTGGCCTTGCATAAAACTTTGCGAGTACAAAATGATCAAAAAGGCAAAAAACGCAATTGCAAAAAGCACATAGGCATTAAAAGTATATGCCCTTAACCCAAACAGCAAGTGAAGCGGGGAAGAGTCCTGCAGAAAAACTGAACGTTCTCCCGCAAAAATAATCAGGCCGGAAAAATAAACGACGGCGATGGAGGCCAGTAGTGCCAGCCAACGCGCCCATTTTCCGGCGAACCGGCAGATTATGCCAGCCAGCAAGGGAATTAAGATTGTGTATAATAATATATTCATTGTTTGGATTTAAGGTTTTCTGTCTTTTCCTGCGATAATCTTACCAGCTCATTCCCATCAACAATTACCTGCTGCGTTTTCGGATTGATTACGCCCATGCGCTCAGTACAGCAGTAGCACGGGTCCACTGCGGCAGTAATCAGTGCCGCATCGGCAACCTGTTGCCCGATGATGGTCCGCTTGAAAGACGGGATATTATTAAATGAAGGTGCGCGAATTTTATGCCGTTCGGGATAATTGCTCCCGTTGGACCGGACGTAGTGGATTACTTCTCCACGGGGAGCTTCCGCTTGTCCCACTCCTTCGGCCACCGGATATTCGCGGATTTCAACTGCAATGGGCCCGGCAGGAATTTGCCGCAGGCACTGCCGCAATATTTTAATTGATTCCATGATTTCTAGCAGGCGCACCACGGCTTTAGAAAAAACACAACCATCGGTCTGGGTGATGATATTAAAATTTACCAATGGGTAGGCAGCATAAGGATGGTCTTTGCGAATATCGATGGCCACTCCGGAAGCCCGGGCCACCGGCCCCACCACGCATAGGTCAATGGCATCGGCTTTGGTTAAAATGCCTACGCCTTTGGTACGGGCTTGCAATACCGGGTCATCTAAAATGGCTTTGGTAATCATGTCGGTAAATTTTTCAATCTCATCCAGCGTCTTTAAGAATGGGGCATGGTCTTGGTCTTTTAAGTCGCGGCGCACCCCGCCCGGCATCATCATGCAGTAATGGTTACGGTTGCCGGTAATAAGTTCAGCAATATCCAAAATTGGCTCCCGCGCTTTCCAGGCCCACATAAAGACGGTGTTATAACCTAAAAAGTGTCCGGCCAGCCCCACCCACAAAAGGTGGCTGTGGATCCGCTCCATTTCGGCGATAATTGTGCGGATGTACAATGCCCGCTCCGGGACTTTGATGTTTGCCAGATCTTCCACCGCCTGTACATAAGCCAGCGGGTGGGAAGTTGAGCAAATGCCGCAAATCCGCTCCACCAAATAGGGGACCTGGTCAAAGGTCTTACTTTCGGAAAGTTTTTCGATCCCGCGGTGGTTGTAGCCAATCCGCAAATCGGCGTCGACTACGGTTTCACCGTCAACGTAAAGCTTAAAAAATTCCGGTTCTTCCAGCAGGGGATGATAGGGCCCCAGCGGAATAAAAGTTTCTTTTAAATTATTTGGCATTGCCTTTGGTTTTTCAGTCATGTTGAAGATCACTTTCCGGTTTTTTCCTTAAAGGGTACACGCCGGCAGGAAAGTCGTCGGAGAGCAGGAAAGGGCGGACGCGGGGATTGCCGGCAAAATTTACCCCCATCAACTCGTTCATTTCCAGCTCTATCCACTCTGCCCCCGGCAGAAAATCACAAATTGAATCCAGCGTAGGGTTTTCTCTGGGGGCCAGGGCCTTTATGGTACAAAGCAGCCCTTCCTTATCCAGAGAGAAATGGTACAAAACTTCAAATCCGGCGCGGGTATCCACTGCGGTGCAAGTTGACAGCCGCGCCCCCAATTCTTTAAATAAATAGCGGGCCACGTCGCGCACGTCTTTGCCGGCAACCGTGACGTAATAGCGTTGCGGGGAGTGCGCGTCAATGGTGATGCGGGCTTGAAACTGTTCTTTTAGCTTTTCGATTGTATTCATTTTTTACCCAATATTTCCATTGCTTTCACAATTCCTAACATCATGGCCTCCGGTTTGGGCGGGCAGCCCGGCACATAGACATCGACCGGTATGTAATCTGACAGCGGCCCCGGCACGTTGTAGCTGTCCCGGAAAATGTTGCCGGAAGGGCAGGTGCCAATGGCGACCACGGCCTTGGGGTGGGGGGTTTGCGCGTAAACTTCCTTCAGGCGGGCGGCAATCTGCCGGTTTACCGAACCCGTTACTAGTAAAATGTCAGCGTGGCGGGGAGAACCCACCAGTACAATGCCAAAACGCTCAATGTCAAATTTGGGAGTTAGGCAATCTAAAATTTCAATGTCGCAGTTATTGCAGGCCGAAGCCCCTACGTGATAAACCCAGGGAGATTTTGTCAGTCCCCATTTTTTTAAGCTTTGCGTGTTAAATTTTGACCCGTGCACTTATGTTTATGCTCCCATCATTGCCAAAATTAGCGCCAGCGTTGCTACAATTGTTACCGGTCCCCAAAAAAACCTTAAGGCCTGGTCAATCCGCAATCTGGGATTGGTATTTTTTATTACGATAATCAACACCAGGATGCTGCAGTATTTTAACACAATCACCGGGATCGAAACCCAGCCGGAAATACTCAAACCGCCGCAGAAAAGGGCAATTAAAAACAAGGGAAGCGTATAGAGCAAAATTGCTTTGGCCAGCTTAAATAACATCAGCGGCGCGCCGGAATATTCCAAAAGGACTCCACTGGAAATTTCCTGCTCGGCTTCCGCTAAATCAAAAGGCACTAAGCCCAGCTTGGCCTGGATGCAGAGCAGTGCGGCGCAAAATGCCAGGATTCCGGAAAAACTGAAAATAATTGGCTGGGCGGCCTGGGCGGCGGCGATTCCTTCCAGCATGATCGAATGGGTTTTTAGCACCACGGTAAAAATTGAAAGTAAAAAGGGCAGTTCGTAGGCCAGGATTAATTTCATTTCGCGGCTGGCGCCCAAGGCCGCGACGGGATTGTTGGCAGTAAAGCCCGCCATAATCAAAGCCAGGGAGGGGATGGTTAAAAAGTATAGAATTACGATCAGGTCTCCCCAAAATGGAGTCCACAGCAGTCCCGCCGCAAAAGCCGCGGCGGCCAAGGCCACCGTGGGCCAGAGTAAAAAGTAAAAAACAGAAGCCCCTTCGGGGATAAGGATTTCTTTGAAAAAAAGTTTACAACAGTCGGCGAACGGCTGAAACCAGGGCGGTCCAACGCGGTATTGCAGGCGGGCCGTAACTTTGCGGTCAACCCAGCAAGCTAATAGCCCAGCGACCGCGGCAAATAACAGGCCGGGGAAAAGCAGAAAGTTAAATAATATTGTTAAGAAATTCATTGAAATCAGCTCCACTTTTGCGCAATGTTTTTACGAAAACTTGCTTTTCAGCTCCTCAATCATGGCAACATTTTTCTTGGATTTTTCGTCCATCGGGTCAATTTCAATCGCTTTTATAAAATGATTCAGGGCATGGTCGACATCCCCTTTAGTGTAATAGTTAAGCCCCAGCTGGTAATGGCCGGCGGCCGATTCCGGGCATTGTCCGATAAATTTTTCAAAGGCCTGGATGGCGTCGTTATTTTTGCCTTCACGCGAGAGGGCAATGCCTAAATGATAATAAGCAATAGCCAGGTGCGGTTCTCTTTTGATGACTGCGTTAAAGTGTTCGATGGCTTCCTTTAATTTACCGGCATAATAATAAGTCAGTCCCAGCCAGTAGGCGGCAATATTCAGGTTAGGGTTGATTTTCAGGGCGTTTTCAAATGATTTGGCGGCTTCCTCCAGTTTTCCGCGGCGGTAAAGTGCAATTCCCAGCTCATAATGCGCACCGGCATATTGGGGATTGCAGTGCAGGGCTTCGCGGTATTCGGCAATGGCTTCGTCCAGCATGGTTTGGCGGTAATAAATACTGCCCAAGCTTTGGTGCGCAATGGCGTTATTGGGATCCAATTTGATGGCATCCAGGTAGGCCTGGATGGCATCTTTGGTCTTGCCGGAGCGCAGTAAACTGCAGGCGCAATCCATCCTTTCTTCGGCTGCATTCTTGGGTGTTACCGGACATTTTTTTTCTTCTTCCATAAAAACTCCTCCTTATCTTCTGCGACCCAGGGCAAAACTTTGTAAACGGTTTGATAATAAAATTTTATTTGAATCCGCCACTGCGTCATCATCTTCAAAGCTCAAGGCCCCGGAAGTGCAGGCCTGGACACAGCGCGGTTTTTCCCCCGCCCGGAGTTTATCAATGCACAAATTGCATTTGGGGGCGATATGCTTGCCTAAATTGATATCGATTACCCCAAAAGGGCAGGCGGCGGCGCAGGATTTACAGCCCACGCACATGAATTTGCTCCGTCTGACTATTCCGGTATCAATTTCCTTTTGCATGGCCTGGTTTGGGCAAGCGGCAGCGCAGGATGGCTGGTCGCAATGCAAGCAATGCAAAGGCAGGCGAGCGGCACCCAGCACGTCGGCATGGCCCAGCAGGGTTTGGTAGTGATGGCTAAAATAACACGCGGCGGCGCAGGACTTGCAGCCGCAGCATTTATCCAAATGTAAGTAAATTCGTTTTGCCATTTTTTACCTGGTTCCTGGTTTGGTCAATCCATTAAAAATTTTAACGTAACTGCCGGCGCCGCCAAAGGGTTGAACCACCGGTACAACGGTGCGCAACTGTTCACCGCAAAAAATAAAACTGCCTCCGCATTCCTGCGGCATGGCCACTGGGAACACAATGTGGGCTTGTTGGGTTAAGTCGGTTTCCAGTAGATCGGCGGCAACCAGGCAGGTTAGCGCGTTTAATTTTGGAAAAATTTCGGCCTCCAGCCCGGCTCCAAGTGCCAGTAGTACCTTTAGCTTGTTTCCCGCGAGGGCCGCCCTTACGCTAAGCTTTTGCAAGGTTTGGCGGGCGCCGTAAGTATTGGAAGCAGTGTGGAAGCATAAATATTTTTTCCCGGTTTTTTGCGCCAGCTGCCAGCCGATCGCTTCCAGCTGCGGGTCGTCATTGGGGGAAGATACTACTACCATTCCAGATTGGGCAGTTGACAGAATTTTTTCGGCGGCAGCGAGCGCCTCTGTCAATTCTGCCGGCAGTTGCCCCGCGCCATCTTTGGTGGTAAGCGGCGCCTTGAAAAACTGGGTAGCAAACCAGCTGGTGTGCGAAGCCGACTCGTCAATCACAATAATTTGGTTGCCCTTTTTGCCGTATTTTACGGCGTTGATAGAGCGTGAAAAACAGGGAGTTTTTTCCAGAACATCTCCCAGGATAACCATTGTTTCCAGCGCGGGGATTTGTGCAAAAAGGGCATAATCGGGATTAACCAATGCGGTTTGCACCCCTTCAATTTCAAAATAAGGCGTCTGGATTGTTTCTGCGCAAAATTTTGCGGCGGCTTCCAACTCTTCCAGTGAAGCATGCCCACTGATTAAAACTCCAACTTCATGGCCTGCTACCTTGCCTAATTGGGAGGCCAATTCTTTTAGCGCGGCCTCCCAGGTGGTGTTCACCGCTTCGTTGTTAATTTTAATTGACGGGATTGAAAGGCGCCCAGGGTTGGTTAGCATCCCCAATAAATCGTGGCCCCGCGGGCAAAGTGAGCCAAAATTAATCGGGTTATCGGTATCGTAGGCAATTTCCACGACATTATTGCCGTTTACTACAAAGCCCACGCCACAGCCCATTGAACAGTTAGTGCAAATAGTTTTTTTGATTGTTACCATGGATCAGGTATATCCTTTATTTGATCCCACGTAAACACCGGCCCGTCTTTGCAGGCCAGATACGGGCCTACGTTGCAGTGGAAACACATCCCCACCCCGCAGCTCATGTTTTTTTCCATTGAAAGGTTGATTTGATCGGCGGCAAAACCCAAATCCAGCATTTTTTTAGTGACAAATTTCATCATGATAGGCGGGCCGCACACCACGCCGACGGCATCGGCCGGGTTGACGCCCGTGTTTTCCAAAATGGTGGTGACGATGCCAACTTTTCCGCCCCAGGTACTGTCGCCGCGGTCAACCGTAATGTCAAAATCAACTTTTTCCTTATTTTTCCATTCTTCCAGCAGTGTTTTGAAGGCAATGTCCTGCGGTGAGCGTGAGCCAAAACGGATAAATATTTTTTTATAATTTTGGATGTTGTGGAAAAGAGCGAACAACAGTGCGCGCAGGGGCGCCAACCCCACGCCGCCCCCCACCACAAAAATTTCCCGGCCCTTCCACTGGTCAATTTTATAATACGCGTTGCCTAAAGGGCCTCGCAGGCCCACCTGGTCGCCGATTTTGGCCTGATGCAAGAGTGCGGTAACACTGCCGGCTTTCATGATGGAAAACTCAAGGGTTTCGGTTTCGTACATTGATGAAGAAGGCGTAAACGGCGCTTCGCCCAATCCCGGCAAAGAAACCTGCATGAATTGTCCGGCGGCAAAACTAATTTTTTCTTCCGGCCGCAGGACAAAGGTCTTGATATTCGGCGTTTCGTCGATTATCTTCTCGATTTTAGCTTTGATGGGTTTGTATGGATTATTTAGCATAGTTTTTAAACAACCAGAAACCTTTCCCTTTTCTTTACTATTCCAGCCGCGCCGATAGTACCGCGGCTTTAGCGAGCTCTTTAAATACCTGGCGCATATCAATTTTGCCGCAGCAAGCATCGATACAGCGCCCGCAGCCAACACAAGAATACCGGCCAATGCGGGAAACCATATAGTCAAACTTACATTGATAACGGTTTTGCAGACGGGAAAAAAGCGTGGCCCGGTCGTTGGCCCCGCCGGCTACCCGCGTGTAGGCGCCGTGCAAACAATTGTCCCAAACCTTGATTTTTTCCGCGGCCCCCTTATTAATTTGGTCAATCAACAAAAAACAGGTGCAGCTGGGACAGGCACGGTTGCAGGCCTGGCAGTCAACGCAGGTCCGCGTAATTTTTCTCCAAACCCCTTCGTTTTCAAGGGTGTGGCGATGGAGGTCGGTCAGGTCGGCGGTGTTGGCAAATTCCTGGTTTAAGGCATCAACTTTTTGAACGATTATGGTACGGTTTGCAAATTGTTCTTCCAGTGCTTGAGTGGCATCAATAAACAGGGAGGCGTGTTCTTTTAGCAATTTTTCGCCTTTGGCGGAGCCCGCTTCGACCACAAAACCATCTGTAACCGGCGATAAATTGAGGTCGAAACCTTTTTCGGGGTAGGGTTGCCCTTTGACCAGGCGGCAAAAACAAGTAGGGGCGGCATCGGTGCAGTCGGCGCTGATGATTAGGGCATTTTGGCGCCGGGATAAATAAAATGGGTCTTTAATTTCCCCTGCGCCATAAACCTGGTCAATTACTTCAAGGGCAGACAGGTCGCAGGCTTTGGCCCCCAGGACAACGAAAGAAAAATCGCCGGCTCCTCCCCCGGGCTTGGGGAGTTCCAGCACATTTTCTGCAATTGGGTAAAAAAACTGCCGGATTGAATTAACGGTGCGGTATTGGCCAACTTCGATATTTTGCAGGTTGTCGGCGGTGATTTTTTTGAATGCGAAAACATCGTAAACTTTAAGGGGAGCAAAAACTGGATAATTTGACAGCAGAGAGCCGATTAATTTCTGGAAGTCGTCCCGGCCGATGAATACATTATTGGTCAAGGCACATTCCTCGATTATTCTAACCCGCAAAATGGCGGCGGGAAATACATTATATAAGGGAAAAACCAGGGTTGTCAAACGGCCCAAATAACCCGCCTCCCCGCTGAAATTTATCCATAAAAATGACGAAATATATATATGTCGAACGGCAAAACATATATGCCAAGCAGAAAAATTATGCATTCTCTTGGAAAAGCAAGGCGTAGAGTTGGAATAGTGTCTCAAGCGGCAACTGGCATTTACTCTACGCTGGGGTATGTTAACCGTCGGTCAATTTCCATAAGTTTACGCGAGCAGACCGCCAAGTTTTTGCCGGGGCAAAGAACCCAACTGGCCTTACTTTTGGTTCAACATCAAATTCTTCAGCCAACGGCTGCGCCAATAGAATTAACTAAAATCGGGGAAGCGGATTGTTGCAGAGCTATAACACGCAGAGATATCGATAGCTTTTTAATGGCCTTTAACGCAGAGTTTAGTGGTGTGTTTGAAGGATATTTCAGGAGGGAGCAGTTTAGTTTTCTGTCTTGTGCGGAGCGTGCGGGGGCGGGAGAAGAACGGACTTTGGTTGCGATCGCAGAGGTTGCTCCCGTGGCAGGGTCAATTGATTTGCGCGCAGAAGTATTGGAAGTATTGAGGACCGTTAACCGGCCGATTACAGTGGCGGGTATTTGTGAGGAAATAAATGATATTCATGCCCAACGCAAGGCAGGTAAGGTTGGCGATGCCGAGATTGGAGTTTGTATTGGCCAATTGCTTCCAGCGGGAACATTGTCCTCTACGGTTGGGCCACGTGGGCGTGATAAACGATTTTTTATAACTGCCAGAACGGCAGAGCTGTTAGCCGAAAACACAATTTTCAGATACGAGGACACGCGCTTAACGAGTTTTGTTTTCCGCGGAGATATTGAGGCGTTGGCCAAGCTCGGAAATATTTATCGTTTGTTAGGCCGGGACGGGGAAAATGTTTTTTTGTCTGAAGATAAATTTAGGAGCCAGAGAGTTAATCTGGCAGAGGTTTTTTCGGGCGCTGGGCAAACCATGGCGGTTTATCGGGAAGATGCCAGAGATTTGGCAGAAAAAGGATATTTAATTGAAGGGCGCCATAATGATGGTCTTACGTTTTGCTACGTTGATGCGGCGGCGCAGTATGAGCACCGCGGATTAATTTTCAACGCGTTCTTTTTTGATTATTTGATTGTTAGCCCAGAAATGGATGCCGCCGGACAGGGACACTGCCGGGCACGCCTGGCGCGCGCTTTTGAGGTTGGTTTGGCGGCAGAGCTGGCCGAGGATGAAGAAACCACGGTGAATGAATATTTATATGAGGCCTGGACGGTGATCCGCAACGGGGCCAAAGAAAAAGCCGTGGTGATGGCGTTGGTTAAGCGTGCGGAGGTAGCAACCGATTTACTGCATGAGAATTTATTTACCACTATCGAAATTCGGGATTATAGAGTGGGTTTAGAGCGGTTGGCATTAAGGATGGCCTTTCCAATGTGTTATATGTGTAACGTGTCGTGGTCATTACAGAACTTTTTTCACGATGTTTATGACCAAACCGATAATTATGAGGTTTTTCTGCTTTTGTTGGTGAGAAAAGCAAATGTGGTGCGTCGGCTGGCGTTTTTGGAAAGCACGCCGGATTCCCTAAATGTTTGCCGGGAAATGGAATTAGTTTATGCGCCGCTGGCGAGAAGTAAGGGATTAATTTATTTAGCCAATAATATGCTGGATTGTGTGGCTAAATTAAAGGACCAAACTGGATACAGTTCTGCGAAAGCGGCCATGGAGGCCGAGATTGGTATGGAATTTGACCAAGCCCGGCAGCATGCGCGTCTGGTTGCCAGAAGAATCCATTCGGAAGTTCCTTTGCAACTCAGAAGCATGGTTAAGATATTAGCTACCCGGGTTAAAGAAGTAAGCGCTTTTGTTGGTAAGGTGAGCGCGCTGGGGGAGGAGGATTATCTTGATTTAAACGGAGTCCGGTTTGAAGCAAAAGCGCCGGAGCTAGTCGTTTCAGATGTACCCTTAACGGCAGAAAAAAAACTTGCGGCAAACATAGCTGTAGCGGACAAGTTGGCGGCAGAATTAGTGAGGCGTTTTGATTTAGTACCAGAAGATGAACTGCCCGAAGGGACAGCCCCGATTGTAAATTACTTGAACACACCAAATGAAAGAAGTTGGAATGGATGGAGAGGATATTTTTATGATCCATTGCAACCCGAAGGGAATGAACGCCGCATTTTTTCTGTGCAGATTTTTACTCCCGAAATGACATTAGCGGACAGGCACGGGGAAGCCGCCCATTGGATATATAAAACTAAACGTGCGGCTAAAGCAGATCATCAGGCACGTATGACAAAGAGAAAATTTATGCAGCCGCTTTTTGATTCGGTTTCCCCTAATGCATACAACGGAGATCCGGAACACGATTACTATGTTGATCAGCGGATAGCGCGCCAGCACAAAAGGGTTTTAGTTTGGCTGCCCGACCAGCCATTTAGCGCAAAGGATTTTGCTTTTCCCGAATCGGGGGAACTGCTCATGTTGCGCATGGGGCAGGAAGAAACGGTTGAGGATGCCGCGGCTTTTCGGTCTTGGAGAAGCATGTTTGGTTCAACTTATGGATATACGGAAGTATATACTTTTGGATTGCGTGAAGACGGCAAAATTGGGATTAGGCCGTGGCAGGGGGCGGCGCGGGCGGCAGTGGGGGCAATTTCTCCAAATGGCAGTCTTTTAGTATTTATGGGTGGGGTATTAGACGACAAAGCTTATCAAAGATTACACAGTAAGGTAAAGACGGTACGCGCACGCCTGTTTGTTGAAAGGAAGCTTAAGCATGCAGACCCAGAGCAATTAGCTCTAGCGGGGGTCAAGCAATCCGCCGGGCAGTTAATTTATACGAATGCTGATCTAATGCAGGTGTTACGGGCAACGGAGTTATTGGATGAATCGGAGATATATCAAGCTATCGCCTTGGGCATATTAACAGAAGATGAAATCAGGAAGATAACGGGGGCTTTGGGAATAACCATTACGGTTCAATCACTGCCGCAAGAAAAAACAGAAATTACGGTTACCGCCCCAGACAAAATCGGGTTGTTAAGTCAAATTTTAGGGCAGCTTTCACCCGATTTACAGGTGTTAGCGGCCAGTTCGGGCGCCGATAAGCAAGCCAGGGGAGCTTCGCCGTCAACCAGCGTATTGACGGTTAGGCCCAGACCTGGGATAGGGATGCCGCAAATAAATAAAAATAAATTATCCCAGAGTTTGGAGGCATTTGGTAGAGTGAAAAATGGTGGCGGCGAAAACCTTACTCAACTAAAGGCAATTCTTATCCCTAGCGCAGGGATAAAAATGCCAAGGCATTGGAGTATGTTGCGAGAAATGTTGGGAATAGCGCAGGCATTCCAGTTGAATATTTTAGAATTAACCTTGCCGGATCTTTTAGAAGAAAAAGGCAAGAAAACTGGCGAGGTACTGTTTGAATGGAGCGGCGATCATCCGTTTTTAGCCGATGACCTTGCGGAAATTTCGAGTGCTTTAGCGGGTATTATGCCCGAAACGGTTAATTTTATGATTGCAGAAGTAGCTTAATTAATTGTTTTTCGGCATTAGTTAACTGTTTTTTTCTTCGTTGCAGGGCGGCCGCGCTCATGCGAAGGGCTTTTTCGATCTCAAACTTTTCCTTCATCCCAAAAGAAAACGGCGGCACATACTTGGGCGGCATGCCTTCAAAGATATTGCAGAAAATTGAGATTACGGTTCCGGTATTAATCATGGTGCCAATGGCGGTCTTGGTATGATCGCCGATCAGGCATCCCATAAATTGCTCTTTGGTATCAACCAGTTGTCCGTCGTTCCACATTTTAATGTTTCCGTAATTGTTTTTGAGGTTGCTGTTGGTGGTGCCGGCGCCCAGGTTAACCCATTCGCATATATAAGAATGGCCCAAAAACCCATAATGCGCTTTATTGGAATATCCGTGGATAATTGAATTGGTTACTTCCCCGTGTACTTTACAACTTGGTCCGATTGAAGTTCCGCTGCGGATTTGTGCGCCTAAGATTGTACTGTTTTCCCCGATGTAAGCTGGCCCTTCAATATAAGTAAGCGGCATTATATGCGCACCTGCGTCAATAATTACCGGTCCGCGGCGCGCGTCAATTACCACTTGCGCTTCAATGGTTGCGCCCTGGCCGATTATCGTGTTTTCCCGTTTGTAAAAGGTAACCGTTTTGTGGATTGCGGCCTTTTTCTTGGCACCCTTTTTGTTTATCCTCTTGTAGTCGGCCTCAATTTGGGCGGAGTTTTCTTTGATCAACTGCCACGGATAATCAATGAGTTTTACGTCGATTTTGGTGGTTTTAATTTGCGGCAATTTGCGCGCTGGTTGCTTTGATTGTTTTTGCGGAGAAATACCGAGACCTTTCCCTGTGCTTAACCTTGCGGCCACTACGGTGCCGTTGCAAACAAAAGTTTCGTCCGGGCCGTCCAACGGGATTTTTTTAGAAAGGTTGGGCTCGGCCAGGATGCGGCCGTTGATAAATAAACATGCGCCTGCTAATGCGTTTGCGGCGGCTTCGAGTGACGTGGCAACTGCGGTGGTATTAGGGAGAGTCGTGCCGTTAAACTCAATAACCTTACACTCCGGATGTCTTTCCTGGACCGTTTCCTTAAGCATGCCGCGGCAAGCTAAAATAACTTTTGGTCCAGTTTTTTTTTCGGTGGCGGATTGTGTGGCGGGTGCGCCATATTCAAGCAGAATTTTATCCAGTAGGGATAAAATTCCGCATTTTACTTCAAAGCTGGCGCGCAGAAGGGTTATGGGCTCTAGTTTTTTGTAGCCGGCATCTTCAAAAATGCAGAGCGAAGTTTTGGGCGCTTTTTGTTTTTTCATTTAAGTATTTTTCCGATAATTTAAGTTTTCAAACGAGTAGGTAAACTCGGTATGGATTTTGTAGCGGCCTTCCAAAATAGCCACCACGTCCTCAATAAAGACAATTTCTTCGTTGGTGGGGATGACCCATACCTTTACCGGCGAATCATCCGTGGAAATCAAGGTTTCCACTTCGCGGCTGACTGCGGAGCGGTTACGTTTTGAATCCAACAGGATGCCCATCGGTTCCAGCCCGGTCAAGGTTTTTTCGCGCAGCTGCCAATTTAATTCCCCGGCGCCGGCGGTAAAGACCAGCGCGTCCACCTGTCCCAAGATTGCAGAATAAGCGCCGATGTATTTTTTTAGCCGGTACGTCTCAATCTCTGTGGCCAAAATACAGCGCGCATCCCCCGCGGTGATACCTTTTTCAATGTCGCGGCGGTCGGCGTATTTTCCGGTAATACCCAAAAGCCCGCTTTTTTTGTTTAGGATGGCGTCAATTTCTTCAACGTAAAAACCCTCTTTTTCGATCATGAATAAAATTATGGCCGGGTCGATATCTCCGCATCGCGTGCCCATGACCACCCCTTCCAGCGGGGTTAGCCCCATGCTGGTATCGATTGAAATGCCGTTTTTGATAGCAGAAACACTGGAGCCGTTACCAATATGCAGGCTGATCAAATTGGTTTCGGACGGTTTTTTGCCCAGTAAGACCGCGGCGCGCCGCGATACATATAAATGCGAGGTGCCGTGGAAACCGTAGCGCCGGACACCGTACATGGCGTACCACTCATAAGGAACAGGGTAGGTATAGGCGGCTTGGGGCATGGTCTGGTGGAAGGCAGTGTCAAACACGGCGATGTGGGGGGCGTGGGGCAGGATTTTTTCGGCGGCTTCAATGCCGGCCAGGTTGGGTGGGTTGTGGAGCGGCGCCAAATCCTGCATGTCGCGGATGGCGGCCTTGACTTCCTCGTCAATTTTTACCGACTGGTGGAATTTTTCACCGCCGTGCACCACGCGGTGCCCCACGGCGTGGATGTCATCAATATTTTTCAGGACGCCGGTTTCCGATCCGGTAATAGCGTCAATAATGAGTCGGATGGCGGTATGGTGGTCTTTGCATTCGGTTTCTTTTTTAAATTCATCTTTACCGGGGCGTAAATGAGAGATAAAAGAGTTGGCAATGCCGATTCTTTCTACCACGCCGCGGCAGAGCGTGGCCTTTTTTTGCCAGTCGTAGAGCTGGTATTTTACCGACGAACTGCCGCAATTTAGGGCTAGGATGATCATACGGAATATGTGTCCTTTTTAATCCTTAAGCAGCTTAAAACCTATAGAAGTATAAACCTTTCCGCGGGAGTCGACAATCATCCCTTCGGTGTCGCGGCCAAAGTTGATCAGCCGCAAGCCGTCCCGTATGCCCATTGCAAAAACAGCCGTGGTGTAAGCATCTGCCAGCGCCGCGCTTTTTGAGATAATTACCACACATTCAATACCTTGAGCTGGATATCCGGTTTTGGGGTCAATGATATGACAATAGCGCTTGCCGTCAATTTCGGTGAATTGTTCGTAATCCCCGCTGGTAGAGAGCGCCTGGTTAGTTAATTCAACAAAACCCAGGTAGGGTTTTTCTTTAGCGGCGCGCGCGGCAGCAGAATTGGGAACAAAACGCGGATTGCGGATTGCAATTTTCCAGGGTTTGCCTTTGGGATTTAGGCCGATGGCAATAATTGAGCTGCTGCACGAAATCAGCGCGTTTTGGACATGGTAGCTGTCCAGCACCTTTTTAGCCAGGTCAAAAGCGTACCCTTTGCCGATCCCGCCCAAATCCAATTTCATTTCCGGGTTTTGCAGTTGTATTGTTCCCAGGTTATCGTCCAGCAAAATTTGGCGCCAATCCACCAGCGCCCGGGCGGATTCAATTGCGTCTTTTTCGGGTAAAGCCTTATTTTGGATGGCGCATTTCCAGAGGTCGGCCAGGGGGCCGATGGTAATATCGAAATAACCGTTGGTTGCTTTTGAGAAATTAACGGATTGCTTCACGGCGTTATAGGTAACCGGGCTAACCGCCACCACGGATTCACCGGCAAAATTATTGATCAGGCAGATTTCGCTTTTGGAGTTGAATTTACTAATGAGGGATTCCGTTTTTTTGATTGAGTTAAATGCGGCCTGGGCGGCGGTGCGGGTCGCTGGCCCAAAGACCTTGATTTCGACCGTGGTGCCCAGCAGTTTTTGCTCTCCGGTGTATGCGTTTGCGACCTGCGGAGTAACCCAGAGATAAAAAGCGCTTGACGCAATGATCAATGCCGAGAATAATCCCAAGAGCAAGATTGGGGGAACCGGTTTTTGCGCATGTCGCCAAAGAAAGATTTGCACGGAGAAAATATCCTCCCAAAACAGACCATTGCCGATAAATCTGGGTAATGATATAATATCTCCAAGCTTAATTCAAGGTTCGAAAAAGATAGATGAATAAGGTAAAAAGCTTAGCCACAAAAGATCTCCTCGGTTTGAAGGACCTCTCTTTAGAAGACCTCAATTTAATTTTCCAAACCGCTGAATCAATGAAAGAAATATTTAACCGTCCCATCCGGCGCGCGCCGGCCCTCAACGGCAAGACCATCTTCACCCTGTTTTATGAAAACAGCACGCGCACCCGCTCCTCATTTGAAATGGCGGCCAAAATGCTGTCGGCCACCACCGGTTCAATCAGCGCGGCCACCAGCAGTGCCAAAAAAGGTGAAACCTTAATCGATACGGTAAAAAATATTGAAGTGATGGGGATCGATGCCATCGTTATTCGTCACTCCATGGCGGGGGCTCCGCACCTCATTGCCAAAAATCTCAAGGCCTCGGTGATTAATGCGGGGGATGGATGCAACGAGCATCCGACGCAAGGTTTGCTGGACATTTATACGATGCTGGAAAAAAGGGGAACGGTTAAAGGTAAAACTGTGTTGATTGTGGGGGACATTGCGCACTCACGTGTAGCGCGCTCAAACATCTGGGGACTTACCAAATTGGGCGCGCACGTTATTGTGTGCGGCCCGCCCACCTTAATGCCGGCGGGGATTGAACAAATGGGGGTGGAAGTTTCTTCCAATTTGGATGACGTCATCGGCGAAGCCGATTTTATCAATGTGCTTCGCATCCAGTTAGAAAGGCAGGAAAAGGGGCTCTTCCCTTCAAAGGAAGAATATACCCGCCTGTTTGGGATTGATGCCGCGCGTATGCAAAAAGCCCAAAAAGACGTAGTAATAATGCATCCCGGGCCGATTAACCGCGGAGTGGAGTTGTCGAGCGAAGTTGCCGACGGGCCTTACAACGTAATTTTGGATCAAGTAAAAAATGGGGTGGCTATTAGGATGGCGGTGTTGTTCCTCTTGTTGGGCGGGAAAAACGGCGGGGAGTAATTGCGTCGAATATAATTAATCTTTATTAATCTCTTCAATCAATTCATCAACATTTATGCCGTGGACGTTAGCGGCTTGGGCGATGGTTTCAGACGCCGCAATAGAACAGCCCAGACAGTGCATGCCTTTGGCAAACAGGATGCCGGCAATTTGCGGCTTGATTTGCAGCGCTTCAGCAATGGTCATGTCTTTGGTAATTGGCTGGCTCATAATGAAAAATATTATATTACATGGAGGAAATATTTCAAAGCGAAAAATTTAGCAGCGCTTTTGGCAATTTAACCGGCCGAAAGGTTTTGAGGTTCATGGCAAATAAAACCACTGCGGCTTCACACAGCACTTTTTCGGTTTGGCTGGCTTGGGGATAGACCACTTTCTGCTCGAATGTGATGGTAGCGCCGGTGGTGGAGACAATTTGCGTATGAATTTCAACTTCATCGTAAAGCTTGGCCGGGGCAAAATATTTGCAGTGTACTTCTTTAACCGGGAACACGATGTTTTCCTTTTCGCGCAAGGTCTTTAACTTTATGCCCATTTGCTCAATCAACTCGGTGCGGCCGGCCTCCATCCATTTTAGATAGTTGGCGTAGTACACCACGCCTTCGGCGTCGGTGTCGCTGTAGTAGACTTTGATTTTTAGGATATTTTCCATAAATTTAGATACCTTGTCCTCCTTCGAGTCCTTCTCCTTTTCCTTTCTTTACAGATACCCCTCCACCAGCATGTCCTCCCCAATTTGCCGATAATCAACCGCCTTTAATTTTACGCTGGCGATCATGGAGCTGGCGCCTTTTCCTTCAAACCAGGTTTTGGCACCGGCGCCGCCAATCAATTTCGGTGCAATGAATACCATGATTTTATCCACAATTTTTTCTTCCAGGGCATTGGTAAACACTTCACTGCCGCCTTCAATCAGGACGCTGGTGATTTTTCGCTTGCCTAGGATTGTCATCAATGCTTTGAGGTTGATTTTGCCTGATTTTGCTTTGACCAGCATGACTTCGACGCCGCGTTTTTCCAGCGCCAAAATTTTATCTTTGGGGGTGGTGCGGGTGCAAGCTAGTAGGGTGGGGGCCGTTCTGGTATCCAACACTTTTGCGTTCAGCGGAATTTTGCAATTTGCGTCCAAAACAATCCTCAGCGGATTTTTGATTTGTTTGACCAGGCGCACGTTCAGCTGGGGATCATCTTTTAGGACCGTATTGATGCCAACCATTACTGCATCCACCTGGTTGCGCAGAGTATGGGTTAATTTCCTGGACTCTAAATTGCTAATCCAGCGGGAATCCCCGGCATGGGTTGCAATTTTTCCGTCGAGAGAGGCCGCGGCTTTTAAGATTACAAATGGTAGACCGGTAGTGATATGTTTAATGAAAAATTCGTTTAGTTTTTTGGCATCCGGCGCCAGCAGGCCCACCACAACTTTAATTTTTGCTTTTTTAAGAGTAGCAAAACCTTTTCCGCTAACCAGCGGGTTGGGGTCCTGCATGGCCGCCACTATTTTTTTTATTTTGGCGCGGATAATATTTTCGGTGCACGGCGGGTTGTTGCCAAAATGATTACAGGGCTCGAGGTTGATATAAAGAGTGGCGCCGGCGGCGCGCTGCCCGGCTTTTTCAATTGCCCAGGTTTCGGCGTGCGGGGTGGTGAAGGGGCCGTGGTAACCCTCTGCAATAACTTTGTCGTTTTTAACCAGAACTGCTCCTACCATGGGGTCAGGGGAAGTAATGCCGCGCTGGGTTGCGGCCAGTTCTAGTGCTCGCTGCATGAAAATTTGGTCAGGGTTGAGTTTCTTCATTTTCACTGTTTTGGCCAGAGGGACGATCGTTTGCGTTTACTGCAATCACTACCTCAATGGAGCTGCCGGAAGCCACTTCTTCCCCGGCAACCGGAGATTGCGATATGACGGTGCCGTCGGCAAATTCGGTGGAGTTAACGTTATCAACCGTTCCGATACATAACCCGACGGCGGTTAAGACCACTTCAATTTGCTGGGAATCCTTGCCGATCAGGTTGGGGACAGTTACGCTTTTTTGCCCCATGCTGACCACCAAATTAATGGAGCGTCCTTGTTTTACGCTGCGGCCGGGCTCTGGTTTCTGATAAACCACTTGGTTTTCTGGAATTCCTGGCTCGTAGGTTTTGTCGATTACCACGGTGCTTAAATTCATTTGCTGGGAAATCTTTGCGGCTTCTTCGGCCGCCAGGCCGACCAGGTACGGCGTTTTGGTTTCGGGAATGGTCGCGCCGTAAATCACGGCAAAATAAATTACCGCCAGAGGGATGAGCATTAAAAATAGTAAAACCAGGATAACCCGGAACGGGTGCTTGATTTTTACGGAAATGACCACTAGCCCGGCCAACGCCAGGTAGATGATACAGCAAAGCAGATAAATTAATAAATAATTTGCCATTTTTTTAAGGTTTGATCAGTGTCATGATTGCCGCCAGAATTAATCCGGCCAAAATGGTTAAGAGCAAAATTTTAAAAAACCACCCCCGGAGCCGGGCGGTAAAATCTTGCGGCTGGTTTTTTTCGGGCAAACGGATGTGTTCTCTGCCGGGTTCTTTTTCTCTGGGTTGGGGGCGGTCAGAAGTATCCAGGCAAATTTCCGGGATATCCGGCAGGTTGGTTTTGGTAACAATTCCCTTGTTTTTTAAGCTGGCAGCCAAATCATCAATTGAAGCAAACCGCAGTAGCGGGTCGCGCTCCAGGGCCTTGAGGACCAGGTCGTCAATGTTTTTGGGAATGGAGGGGTTAAACGTGGAGGGCGGCAGGGGCGTTGACTGGATCTTTTGCAGGGCAACCTGCAGGGAAATTTTTTCTTTTGGCAGGTCAAAGGGGAGGCGGCCGGCCAGCATTGCGTAAAGTACCAGCCCGGCGCCGTAAATATCAGATGACGGGGCGCAGTCCGCGCCCGCGATTTCTTCCGGGGACAAGTAAGTTGCGTCTTCGGTGACGTAGACGGCTTTTTGCGGCAGGGCTTCCTTGATGGATTTTTCTACCACAAAGTCGGCAACTTTGACAATTTTTTGAGTGGAAATCAGGATGTTGTTGGGGCAAAGGGCGCCATGGAGGATGCCGTTTTTGTGGGCAATGGACAGGGCGGCGCAGACATCGAGCATGATTTCAATGGCTTTGTCCAAATCCAGCGGATGGTGAGTTTTTAGTATTTCACTTAAAGATTGGCCTTCGATGTACTCTCTCACATAATAATACCCTTGCCAGCCATAGTCGCCGTCAATAATTTTGGTGATGTTATGGTGGTGAATTAAAGAAAAATCCTTGATTTTTTGGCGGATGATTTTGATGAGGGAGCTGTTTAAGGTGGCGCGTTTGTAAATTTTAATGATGACCGGTTTTTCGTTGGATAGGTAGGTGCCTTTGTAAGTAATCCGGTAGGGATTATCGGAAATTTGCACGCCAATTTTGTAGCGGCTTTTTAAGAAGCGCTCCATGCCCTGATTATACCTTAAAATTTTTGGCAGTTTGAGTGAAATTTTTTGTGCTGTCGGACGAAGTAACAACAGAATCCCTTGAATCCCGGTGCCCGGTGGGATCGGAGGATTAAAATGTCGGACAGGATCCCGCGCTGCCTTGCCGGTGCGGTATGCGGCAGAGATGCGCGCTCCCCAGTATTTTTTAGACGGCATGGACGGACGTCGGTTCGGGCCGCTTTTGATCACGATGCTTTAGCCAGGCCGGGAGAATTTAAGTTTGATTTGAGCCGCGCTGAAGTTGCCCGCCGCCAGGCCAATGGGCAATTGGCTAGAGCAGTTTTAAGTGGGTTTGCATTTTTATCCGAGTACCCACGCCTTGAAAGCGGATTGCGCGCGGGCTATGACGAAACCGGCAGAATCACCAAGCGCGCAGTTCATTCCCTTGCCGGTTTTCTTCCTGCAGAGATTATTAGGAGAGCACGCCCGCCGCAGAGAGCCAAGCCAAACGGTAATTTCCCGCATACTTGCTTGCGCCGTGAGCTGATAATAGAAAATAACGGTCGCACGGAAACCTTTACGGTAAAAATGATTTTGCCGTTGGAAGGTTTAGCCAGAAGCGGAATCGCAGATATTTATTTAGCTGGTTTGGGATTGAAAGCAGAAGCGAGCTTTAGAGAACATTGCCGGACTAACGGAGAAACCAAAAGTTCAATGATTCGGGAATCGTTAGCCGCGGGCAATGTGGTGGTAATTGTCGATGCCCCCGGGCTGGGGAAGAGTGAAAAGATTACCTGGTCAAACGGGGATTACTATCAGGTTTTTGTGGAAAAAATGATGCCGGAGGTAAACCAATTATGCAAAGATGACGAACTTTTGCACGGCTTGCAGTTGAATTTTATCGGCCACAGCCAGGGTGCGGCCGTGCCGCTGATGATGTTGGCGCATTTTGGAGAAACTGAATTATTGCGGCAACTGGGAAGAGAGCGCATCGCGATTACCGCAATTGCCCTGCCGTTGCGCATTTTTCCGGATTTAGATCCGTCTTTGGCGGGATTGTTATCTTTGGACCCGTTCCTTAACCGTCACCTTGAAAATGGAACCAGGGTGCGTACTTTGCCGTACTATACATTGGGGCCGCTTTGCGAATTATTGCCGGATTGGGCCGTGCGCCGCATAGCGGATCGGCCGCTATTGGGGAGGGACTTAACGCCGGAAATCATGCGTAACTTTTTTGGCTGGGCGGGCGGAACAATTTCCTACATGATGATTCAAGGCATAATGTACAACAGCTTGATTAACGGGTATCCGCCTTATTTGAGAGGGCCGCTTCCGATCAGCGAGCGCGTAAAAATTGTTGCCGTGCATGCGCAGGGTGATCCATGGGCGCCGCCGGAAGGTTTTCCGGAGGTTTTTCGGGGGCTTTCTTTAGCGGATAGAGAACATGTAATAATGTTTGGATTACGCGGCGCACAGGTTGCCGATGATTTACCGGGAATTCTTCGTGGCATAGTAGATCCCAGTAATTGGGCGGTGGCGGTAGTGTTGGATAAAGATTGTGATTCGGGGCATTTGGCGGCCGCGATGCGAGGGCCAAAACACAGTGAGTTTATGCCGCAAATTTTAGCGGCGGCTAGAATGCATTTGTTGCCCGTATAGAATAATTATTTAGGGAATGGATGAGTTATGAGCGTTATTGTAAGTGGCGTAGAAACTTTATGTAGCAAGGTCAGGCAGGGATTGCAGCCGCCTCCGCGTACCCCGGTTTATCATACTTGGGGGGTGGGGGATTATCGGGCGCGAGGGTTAAGATCAAATCTTGTCTCCGAAGATCATTTTGCTGAAACCCCGGGGGGGTTCCATATTTTCCTCAAAAGAATTTATCGCCCAGTACATTTGGCGGCGGAGGGACAAGCGGTTGGAAAAGGAGAGGTAATTGCCTGCCCGGGTTCATGGGAAAACGGCAACCTCTGGCGCATCCATTTTAACGGCAAATTACTTTATGCAGGGGAGCTGGATGACCTGGATGCTTGGGCTAATTTTTTTGCAGATCAAGGCTTGGAGTTTTGGGCCGTGAACTTATTTTGCTCTCGAATTTACGATCGTTATGTTGCACGGAAAATACAAAGCTCAACTTTGCGGGCCGTTCCGCGGGAAGATGTGAATGTTGATGACTTAATTGATATAGATGTTAAAGCAGTGCTGGATTATGTTTACAAAGTTTCCGGAGGATTGCCGATTTATTGGTTGGGCCATAGTTTTGGCGGCATGTTGGGATATGGATATTTAGGGCTCAATCAAGATCCGCGCGTTAAAGCGCTGGCAACGCTGGCCAGTCCCGTCAGGTTGGGGGCTAATGGGAAAAAAGGGAAAGAGGCGCGGCGTAATCAGCGAATTTTGCGATTGTTGGGGAAAACGGACAGGGTTTTTTCTAGCGCAAAAGTATTGGAACGATATTTTCATCCAAATCATGCTTTAAATCGGCATATTGTGACGGTTACTAACTGGGTCGGCCATCTGCCGCCAATTTTTGCCCGTTTCAGTATTTTTGACCCGTTTTTGTTTAATTATGCTAATGTTGATCCGGCGGCGATAAGCCCGTTTGTCCTCAGAATTGCCGAACCGATTTTTCCCCAGGTGCTGGATTTTTTTCACGGCATGATACGGACGGGGGGGTTTACTTCTTATGATGAAAGAGGGAGGGTATCAAAAGATTTTGGCGGCAACATGCGAAACATCCGCCAACCGTTAATGGTGGTGCTGGGAGGTCTCGATCACGTAGCCGCTCCGTCAAATGTACGCTTGGTGCGTGAGTCGTATGTTGGAGATGATCCCGGGCGTGAAAAAGACATTACATTAGTTGAGGTTGCAGAAGCCGGCCACTTGGATTTAGTGGTAGGCAAAAAAGCGCCGCCATTAATGCGGCAGATCGCGGACTTTTTCCTGGCCCACCCATAGTGCGGCCGTGTTATAATTTCCCCGCAGGTTATTTATGGCAAAAAATTCTTCCGCAGAAAACAATCAGCTTAAATTTTCCCCAACGGCCCTGAATTTGTTTTTGGAATGCCCACGCTGTTTTTGGCTGCAATATAATAAAGGGATTCATCGCCCGGCCGGTATTTTTCCATCGCTACCCGGCGGCATGGACATTGTGATTAAAAAATATTTTGATGCATACCGCGAAAAGGGATTGCTCCCGCCCGAAATTGAAGGAAAAGTGGACGGCCGCCTCCTGCCCGACATGGAACTGATGAAAAAGTGGCGCAACTGGCGCAGCGGATTGAGCTTTGCCGATGCTGAATGCGGAGCAATTTTAAGCGGCGCGCTGGACGATTGCCTCTTGGACGAAGATAAATATATTCCAGTTGACTACAAGACGCGCGGCTTTGATTTAAAAGAGGATTCTTCCAATTTTTACCAGAACCAGCTGGATTGTTATACGCTGCTGCTGGAAGAAAACGGCTATGCACACGCCAACCATGCTTATTTGGTATATTACATTCCCAAAGAAGTTTTGTCGGGGAGTAAGGTGCGATTTGATGTAGTGGTAAAAAAAATGACAACCAATCCGGAACGCGCCCGGCAAACTTTGCGCTTTGCCGTGCAAAGCTTAAAAGGAGAAATTCCTGACAAACACAGCCGCTGCGCATATTGCGCTTGGGGACTAGAAGAAAGGTAATTTAACCATGTTTAAATTAATTGCCGACTGGTTAGTGTTTTCAGTTTTCCAGATGGATCCTGCTTCCCGCTGGAGTGAAGTATTGAACTTCTTTATATACGACACCTTGAAAATATTAGTTTTAATGATGACGGTGGTTTTTGTCGTGGCATTGGTGCGCAGTTTTTTTCCGCCGCAAAAGATCAAAGAGATTTTGTCGCATGAAAAATGGGGATTAAATTATCTTACCGCCGCATTTTTTGGGGTGTTATCGCCTTTCTGCTCTTGCTCGGCCATCCCCATATTTTTGGGTATTATTGAAGCGCAGGCGCCTTTGGGTGTGGCATTTACTTTTTTGATTACTTCTCCCTTAGTTAACGAAGTTGCGTTGGGGATCATGGTGGGAACCTTTGGCTGGAAAATTGCGCTCTTATATGCAGTCAGCGGGATAACATTAGGAATGTTGGCGGGAGCTATTTTAGGCCGGCTGAATTTACAAAAAGAACTGATTTTGAGACGCAATGACCAAACCAATGAGGGGTGGCCGGATAATAATATAGCGCGTATAAAATTTGCCGCCGAAGAAGTTTACTGGATTGTACGCAAAATGTTTTGGTTTGTAGTGGGTGGGGTGGCAGTGGGCGCATTAATCCATGGTTTGGTGCCGGCTGAATTTTTTGCCAATTATTTGGGTAAGGGTAATTGGTGGGCGGTACCTTTAGCGGTTTTGGTTGGGGTCCCGATTTATGCGGGATGTTCTACCGTGGTCCCGGTAGTGTTTGCTTTTGTCACAAAAGGAGTGCCGCTGGGGACGGCTTTAGCGTTTATGATGGCAGTGGCAGGATTATCTCTGCCGGAGGCCTTGATCTTGAAAGGTTCAATGTCTTATCGTTTGCTGGCTATTTTTTACGTACTTGTGGCCATCGGCATAATTCTCATCGGCTATTTGTTTAACTTTATTTTGTAAAAAAAACCTTGTTATTTTCTGCAATTTTTTGCCAGTTTCACCGATAAAGAAACGATGAAAGTGCGCGGTGGCGCTGTTGTTACGCTGCGCGCATAAAAACTTTTTTAAGGAGGAAATGAGTATGGTGGAGTTATCAGGATTAGCGAAGGTCTATTCTTGCGGTGAGGTTTTGGCGCGTAGGGCTTTGAACCGGATTATCAGGCCGCCAATTGTGCGTGCGCAAAGTTCGGTTACCAGCAACTGGGGGCTGGAAATATTGTGGCAAAGAGCAAAAACATCTTCTAATCCAATTTATGAAGGCGTGTCGGGTGCGGCCCAAAAAGAATTTGCCAATCGTTTAAAGGTCTGCGCAGAGCCCACCTCAATGCTAATTGACCGGGATCCGCATTTTACGGCAGCGGCCCTGGGTGCATTATCTGCTCAGGAATTTGCTGAATTATGCGGAAAATTTAAATTGGAGGATAGCGCTGCGGTTTTGGTTGAAATTCGTTGGGAAGTGAAAACAACACCGGAAACTGCTATTTTGGTGGAGGGCAGCGTTGACCGCGATTCTGCCACTGCAACTTTAACTGCGCGCGCAATTTTTGAAAATAAAGAGGGCTTCCCGATTAGATTGCTGCTCCCCTTTATCTTGCGCTTGATTGAAAAAGGTGACAGAGTAAATTTGTATCGTGATGATGGCTCGATAGCAAGAAGAGCGTCCAATTTTTGTTCTCATATTAAGGAAACGCTGTTAATTGTTGGACGGTTTTTGGAGCAAAATAAAGATGCGCGCTCCTGCCTGGATTCTTTATTGGTATGGGGGAAGACATCAAAAGAATTGCCGGTTGATCATACGCCGGAATCCCATGGGTCTACAAAAGATGCCAAATCCGTAAACTAACCGGCGGGATTTTTTGCGTTTTGTAGTATAATCGGGGGCATGCGCGAGCGCAGTAAATATTCGGCCGCATCTAGTTTTATCTTAATAATTATTTTCGCAATTTTTGCCGCGGTCCTCTTTTTTGGCTGCAGTTCTTCCAGTAGTTCTTCATCTTCAATCCGGGTGATGCCGATTTCGGCTTACGTATCGGTGGAGGCTACCCAGCAGTTTCGCTGTTACGCCTACCGGGGCACAACCAATACCGGGACGGTGGAGGCAACCTGGGCGGTAATTGGGGGAGTGGGAACCATTGACGTTACCGGCCTTTTTTACGCTACGGCCGAAGGCAGCGGCACAATTGAGGCCACTTACGGCAGTTTGACCGCTTACGCAACCGTTACCTGCACGATTACGCACGAGTCCGGAGAGTTAGTTTCGATTGAGGTTTCTCCGGTCAGTGCCACGATTAAATCCGGCGGTACCCAGACCTTTGCCGGCACGGGGTACGATATCAACCGCGCGGTGGTGACCTTTACTCCAACCTGGAGCGTTGATGATACCTCGATTGGCACAATTGATGCGGTGAACGGCATTTTCTATGGTGCGGCGCAGGGCAGCACAACGGTTAATTGCACTTCGGGGGAGGTGGTAGGACATGCGACGGTTACGGTTGAGGGTTATATTGTTGAGATTACCGCGGAGGCGGATTCTTACGTTGACAGCGGCAGTCCGGAGGCCAATCACGGGACCGATACTTCGCTGACGGCAAGCTACAATGCTACGCTCGGCACCTCGCTCTATGTATATTTAAAATTCCCGACCAGTTCGATCCCGGCCACGGCATCAATTGAGTCCGCATCGTTAAAATTGTATGTTTCTTCCACTGACGGCACGGAATTTGTGATCTATTTAGTTTCGACAACCTGGGCGGAAACCACCGTCAAATGGAGCAATAAACCCACCGAAGGAGATTACTTGACCAACAAAAGCTTTACTTCCGGCAGTTATAATACCGTTTCGGCATCAGAGATCACAACGGCCGCGCAAAATTGGTTGGATGGCACCAGCAGTAATTATGGCGTAATTATTCGTAAGGCGACCGCGGCGGCGGGAAGTGTCGAATTTTTGAGCCGGCATAATTCTGTAAATAAGCCGATGCTGCGGGTGGAATATACGGTACCGTAAGGGGCTTTGAGTCCGCCTTATCAATCAATATCTAATCCGGTTCTGACTCTATAATTTTGGCGCGCTAATTGTCCGACTGTCCCACCTTTTCGTGCAAGTTTCGCCAGTAGAGTTAGATCAGTAGACGATCTTGCGATGTGTTCTGCTATTGCATTTTCCCCAGCTTTTTCTGCAACCCCAACAATATATTCCTCGGTGTTTCTCGATCGGAGCAGCCCCGCAACAACGCCAGCGACGCCAAGCCTTTTCACTAAACCTCTTAAAATAATATCGGAAAAATCATGCGGATACGGATCCTCCTGCTGGGAAGAACGCGACGCTCCATCTATCGAGGACGAGTGCCATTCGCCCAATAAAATAAAGGTTACTCTCCTTCCTACCTTTGCAAAGATCAAGTCCAAGTCAGTAAATGGAAGTGCAATAAGAAATCCAATTAGCCTTTCCACCCGTTGTGCCATTGAGCTTACGGGACCATACGTCGCCCACCGCTCAGTAAATAATGTATTTAAAATTTCTCTGGTTTCTTCTGTCGTGGCAACAGATATTGATAATAATGTGAACTGGGGTTCAGCGGCTTCATTAACATAAAGGCAGGTGGCTTGAATAATTGATCTTTTTTTTGCATCTACCTTTGCTTTGTCAATATTTTCTTGGTCAATTAATCCGGTTGTAAGCA
>Ga0265292_1001020_pt1 | contig 28003 bp, 39 predicted proteins | sample Munlanlewell296A_FD_189080 | JGI IMG/M metagenome (GOLD analysis project Ga0265292, IMG submission 189080) | Leachate microbial communities from a municipal landfill in Southern Ontario, Canada - Leachate well 296A | ecosystem: Engineered > Solid waste > Landfill > Unclassified | place: Canada... | reverse complement strand
CGTTGTCCATCAATATTGTACCGCCCAAACCAACCACAACGTTCAATCCGAGCGGGGTCAGTGTTTCCCTGTGCCTTGAGCAACAGCAGTCGCACCTGCGTCGCCTCGTTACGATGGTCGCCGCATCAGGCCAGGTGAGTGAACGTGCTGTTCCGAACTGCCCATGATGCGCCGCAACCGCCACGCCGGACAGGGCTTGCTTGAGGCGATCATCGCCATCGGCATTATCTTGACCGCCACAACCGCCAGTCTCACCTTGATTGTTTCTTCTGTGGAAGCGAACAAGGGCGTGCGCGAACGATTCGTGGCCATCAATCTGGCGCGCGAGGCCCTGGAAGTGGTGCGCATGACCCGGGATTCGAACTGGTTGGCGAACCGTGAATGGTCGAGCGACTGGGCGCAGTCAGGCGCAACGATCAACGAAATTGCGGTGTTCAGTCCGGGTCTGGCATCTCCCTGGTCGTTTTTCAGCGGGAATTTTGATCTTAGCGATCCTCGGACTATCATGTACCGCGCGTCAGGGCGTTTCATCCAACAGCCGGGAGCCCCAACCGGGTCGGAGAGTGGGTACCGACGTCTGATCACCGTGGCGGCTACTGAATCGCCGTCGTCGTACTTGGCGACTGTCCAGGTTTCTTATTCTTCGAGGGGCCAACAGAAAATCATCACCTTGCAGGAGCGTTTTACGGACTGGAAACCATGACCAACGCACGCCGATCATCTCAGGCCGGATTTACCCTCATTGAGGTTCTCGTGGTGGCAGCACTTTTTTCGTTGGCCGTACTGATGTCGACCGATGTGTTTATCACAGCCTCGCGCAGTCAGCGACGCGCTCAAACACAACAACGCGTGCAGGCTGATGCGCGGTTCACGCTGGAAACCATTGCTCGGGAAATTCGCAGCAGCATACCGGATTACGAGCTCTACAGCACCAACGCGGTCTCTCTCACAGGGCCGACCCATATTCTGGCGCTGTGTGACGGAGCGAATATCGGTTGCGACCCGGACTTGGCGCGGACAATCATTCGGCAGGTTTCCACGGACCGCACCAACGCTCCTTGGGCCGGCGGCGGCGATCGTTTGGAAATTTGTTCGAAAAGTTGTAGTGATCCTGCGCAGTGGTCAGACCTCACCCCGACCGACGTCACGTTGACCCGCTTCGAGGTTTTCGTCACGCCGCAGAAGAATCCGTTTTTGCTGTACGGCACGTGTTCAACTGACGCCAGCATTCTCTGTCGAACGGACAGTGAGTGTGCACCTGGCACATGCGCGGATATCAACGAATACCGGGTGAGTGTTCAACCAGCCATGACGGTCATTTTGACTGTTCGCGAACAAGGGCAAGCGTCAAGTCCCGATCAGGTCTATCAAATGACGGTGGCGTCCCGTCTCTACCTCCGATGAAACCCTCTTCACGTCAGCACCAACGCGGCGCCGTGCTTCTCCTGAGTGTATTAATCATGGCCAGCCTCACTGCGATCGCCGGCGGTATTGCCGCATTTATCATGACTGATTTACGTTCCAACCAAAATATTGATTTTGGAATTCAGGCGTACTATCAGGCGGAGAGCGGTTTGGAATCCGGGCTGAACGTGGTGAAGAAGAAGCGCAACACCGGTGTTTGCTCGAATGATGCAACGAAGAGCTGCCAGGTGGATACTGATTGCCCCACGTCCCCGCCAGGCATATGCCAATATAGCAATTTTTCGCAAACGCTTGTTGATGCCGCGGTGATTCCGTCCGGTATTACGTCACGCGTGATTGCGACAGGTGTCTCGCGCCAAGTTATTCCTGATCTGCCTAAAGATCAGTCAGTTCAGTTTAACATTTACAATCCGGACGTTTTTTCAACCGATACAGGGATTAAATCTATTTCCTTTACCGGAAAAGCTACCGGAGCGACAACCGATGCTTGGCTGGAAGTCACCTGGAGCGGCTGGGATAGTAACGGAACATTCTTTGATCAAACAACCAAAGAATTGATTTCCGGTTGTGGGTTTCAACCAGTTGTATCTTGTGGTACCAATACGGCTAAGCTCATTAATTTGCAAGCCACAGCTTCACCCACTGAGTTAATCGCTTTTCAGGTGCGTGTGAAGGCGATTTTAGGTGATGTAAGCAACATCACCGTCGATGCGTATGGCGGCAGCGACGGGGTGACCAAAATACCCCTGCCTGCGTCGCACATCGCCATCAAGTCCACCAGCGCCGTCGGCCAATCTCAAACCGCACTCTCGGCCGTGGTGCCGTGGCGCTTGCCTGCATCGGGGTTGTTCGACTTTGTGCTCTTCAGTGAAGAGACGATCAAGAAGGATTCGCAGTAGCTGCCAGGGGAATGACCTCTGAGGTGATTTCTTTCTCCCGCGCCGTCACCAAAATGGCATGGAAAAAGTTGTGGTCAGGTCCGCCGAGAATGGTTTGCGCCGGATCGCCACCGCCGCCGGAAATTTCCACTGGCACGCCGTCCAGGGAATAGGTCGCGTGGGTGTGCAGGTGAGCGGCGTAGATGCGCGCTACCGGGTGCTTGGCTAGGATCACACGGAAGGCGTCGTTTGAACGGCGCGAGGTTGGCGTTTCATCGTCGCCCAGCAAGTCGGCCAGCGGAAAACCAAACGGCCGGTGGAAGGCGAGGATCGTGATGTCCTTGGTGTTGGCGGTCAGGTCTTTGTCCAGCCAATCAAGTTCTTCTTTTGGAAACCCTATTTTACGGTTGGCGTTGTCGAGTACAACCAGGTGGACGGTACCAATGTCCTTGGAGTACCATCGAGGTTGGAAGCGCTCTGTATACAACGCGCCGGTCCCGTCGGTTTTCAGGTCATGGCTGCCAAGCGTGTGATAGACGGGCACGCCGTAGCTGCGTTCAAGCTCGTCCACGGCAGCGAATTCTTCCTGTGTTCCGTGCTCTGTGAGATCGGCAAGGTTCAGCACAAAATCCACATTCTCTTTCTTGGCTCGGGCAAGCGCCGCCCTGTAAATTGGATTGACACCGTGGTTGTCGCCGATCACCAAGAATCGCGTGGTCGGCGCAGGCAACACATCCCTTACTTGTTGCAATCCTTCTTCTGCCGCCCGCCGCACATCTGTCCCTGAACCCCACACGAACAGCCCGAGAATGACCGCGACGAAAAACGAGAGAAAGATAAACCAGCGCATGGCTCGTATCCTACCATAAGCCTATGACAATGACGAAGACCCACGCCGCCGCCCGCATCACCAAGTTGCGCGCGGAAATTGAACACCACCGCTACCTGTACCACGTGTTGGACCGTCAGGAAATTTCTGACGCCGCGCTTGATTCGCTTAAGCATGAACTCGAGCAACTTGAGGCGCGGTTCCCGGAGTTGGTTACCCCGGATTCGCCCACGCAGCGTGTTGGCGGAGCGCCATTGCCCGGGTTTGTGAAGGTTCGCCACACGGTGCCGATGCTCTCGCTCAACGACACGTTTTCCGGTGATGAATTTCGGGCGTGGTTGGAGCGCGTCACAAAACTCGACAGTCGGGCGGGCAGTGATTTTTATGCTGAAATGAAAATGGACGGACTGGCCATGAGTTTGGTGTATGAAGCTGGCGTGCTGAAGACCGCGGCGACTCGGGGTGACGGCCAGGTTGGCGAAGACGTGACGCAGAACATTAAAACCATCGAGGCGATTCCTCTGCGGCTACACCTCGACGCCGTGCCGCAACGTGTGGAAGTTCGCGGCGAAGTGTTTTTGCCCAAGGCGAATTTTGAGGCCATGAATCGTGAGCAAGCGGCACAAGGATTGCCCGCGTTTGCCAACCCGCGCAACGCTGCCGCCGGCGCGATTCGGCAGCTGGACCCGCGCATTACCGCTACCCGCAAGTTGGATTTTTTCGCCTACGACTTGATCACCGACCTTGGCCAAACAACGCACGAAGAAAGCCACCAGCTCGCGAAAAAACTTGGCTTCAAAGTGAATCCGCTGAACAAGCGGTGCGCCAACGCCGAGGAAGTCCTGGCGTACCACGAAGCAATCGGCAAGAAGCGGGCCACCCTGCCGTACTGGAGCGACGGCATTGTGGTGAACGTCAACAACAACGCGGTGTTTCGTGAGCTGGGCGTGGTGGGCAAAGCTCCGCGCGCTGCCATTGCCTTTAAGTATCCGGCTGAGCAGGCGACAACAGTGGTGGAAGACATCCAGGTGCAGGTCGGGCGTACAGGCGCACTCACGCCGGTTGCGCATCTGCGGCCGGTGCAGGTGGCGGGCAGTACGGTCAGCCGAGCCACGCTGCACAATGCCAACGAAGTGGCGCGGCTCGACGTACGAGTGGGGGACACTGTGATTGTAGAAAAAGCCGGTGATGTGATTCCCGATGTCGTGCAGGTATTGCCCAAACTCAGGCCAGCTGGAGCGCACGCCTTTCGCATGCCGACGAGTTGCCCGGTCTGCCACCGACCAGTGCACCGCGATCCTGACGCTGCCATTCACTACTGCACCAACACTGCCTGTCCGGCACGCGCCCGCGAAGGCCTCTACCACTTTGTTTCAAAAAAGGCGCTCGACATTGCCGGACTCGGGCCAAAAATTATCGACGTGTTGGTTGATGAAGGACTCGTGACAACGCCTGCTGATTTTTTTCACTTGAACGCAGAACAACTCGTTGGCCTGCCGTTGTTCGCCGAGAAAAAGGCGGAGAAAATTGTGGCGTCAATTCAGTCGCGGCGTCGCGTGGCACTCGGCCGTTTCCTTTTTAGCCTCGGCATCCGACACGTGGGTGAAGAAACTGCCCGCGCACTGGCCCAGCACTTTGGTTCACTCAAACGGTTGCGCAGCGCTCAGGCAGACGAATTGGCCGCGGTGGCTGATGTCGGTGATGTCATGGTCCAAAGCATTGCAGAATTTTTTCATGCACCGTCAACGGACAAACTCCTCGCCGCGCTGTCTGACGCGGGCGTGGTTGTTGAGCAGGAAGCACGCGTCGCCGCCAAGCCAGGGCCGTTGGCAGGAAAAACCGTGGTGATCACCGGTACGCTCAGTACACTCAGCCGGGAAGAGGCGCAGGAAAAAGTTCGCCAGGCAGGCGGTCACGTAGCCAGCGCAGTTTCAAAAAAAACAGACGCCGTTGTGGTGGGAGAAAACCCCGGCTCCAAAGCAGAGCGGGCCCAACAGCTCGGCGTGCGCATCCTCGCGGAAAACGACTTTTTGAAGCTCGTGCGCCAATAGTGCTAAGCTATGCAGGATATGACCATCACTCCTGACGACGTCCGCCACATCGCTGCCCTTGCCCGGCTCGAGCTGAGCGACGAAGAAGTCGAGCGGTTCACCGGCGAACTTTCCGCCATTGTTGATTACATCGCCCGCATGAACGCTGTGGACACCAGCGGCGTTGTTCCGCGCACCACTGCCAGCACAACCGTTGACATGCTCCGCGACGACGAAGTCAAACCGTTTGGCGATCGCCGCCGCATCCTGGAAAACGCACCCAAGAAATTAGGCGACCAGTGGCAGGTGCCCGGAGTGCTGGGATGAGCGCTCCCGCCCCAACTACAGCCGACGTCACGCAGCTCGGCATTGCCCAGGCCGCTGCCGGACTCCGCGCCAAAACATTCTCCGCCGTGGAGTTGGCGCAGGCTCATCTGACCGCCATTGAACAACGCGACCCAGCGCTGCATTGCTATTTGGCAGTGAACGCGGAACTCGCGCTTGACCACGCGGCTGAAGTTGACCAGGCGCTCGCAGCAGGGGAATCACTGTCTCCGCTGGCCGGCATTCCGATTGCCGTCAAAGACAACTTTGCGGTGCACGGCCTGCCCGCCACAGCTGCGTCAAAAATTCTTGCGGACATGGAACCGACGTATGAAGCCACTGTGGTTGCGCGGTTGCGAGCAGCCGGCGCGACAATTCTCGGCAAAACAAACCTCGACGAATTTGCCATGGGCTCGTCCACGGAATACTCAGCGTACGGCCCGACAAAAAATCCCGTTGATCCCACACGCGTGCCCGGCGGCTCCTCGGGCGGTTCGGCTGCAGCAGTTGCCGCCAACCTGGCCGTGGCTGCGCTCGCGTCGGACACGGGCGGTTCCATTCGTCAGCCCGCTGCGTTTTGTGGGGTGGTCGGCTTGAAGCCAACCTATGGCCGCGTCTCACGTTCTGGATTGTACGCGCTCACCTCGTCCACGGATTGCGTGGGCACATTGACGCGCTCGGTTGATGATGCCGCAGTTGTCTTACAAGCAATTGCCGGCCGCGACAGCCGCGATGCCAGCAGCGCTGACCAGCCACTCCACGACGTGCAGCCTTACGAACGACTCGACGGCGTGCGTCTTGGTTTGCCCAAGGAATATTTTGCCGACGGCTTGGATCCAGTCATCAACGACGCCATCCACGCCATGGTTCGCAAGCTCGAAGCACTGGGCGCAACCATCACCGAAGTTTCCCTGCCCCACACAGAGCTCGCACTGCCCGCGTACTACATCATTACTCCGGCCGAAGCGTCGTCGAACCTGGCCCGCTACGACGGCATCCGTTTTGGTGACTCTGTCTTGCGTGATGCCGCTCCGGCCGCCCTGGCCGAGGTCTACGCCAAGACCCGCGACCGCAGCATTGGCGCTGAGCCCAAACGCCGCATCATGCTTGGCACCTACGCGCTCTCCGCCGGCTACGCGGACCGTTACTACAAAAAAGCCCTGGCAGTGTGCGAGCTCATCAGTCGTGACTTTGACGAGGCCTTCAACACCGTGGACGCCCTCATTACGCCCACCACGCCTACGCTCCCGTTTCTGTTGGGGGCAGTGCAGGATCCGCTGGCCATGTACCTGGCCGACATTTACATGGTGGCGGCGAACCTGGCTGGCGTGCCTGGCATGTCGCTCCCAATCGGCACGCACAACGGGCTGCCCGTGGGCATGCAGCTGATGACCCCGGCGTTTACCGAACATCGCCTGTTGGGACTGGGCCGCGTTGTCGAACGCTTGTCAAAAGCCGAATAAAGTGCTATGATACTAGCGATATGGCAGACAAGAAAAAAATTCTCCTGGCCGAAGACGAAAAAATGATCGCTGACATGTACTCGACGAAGTTTGCACTCGAAGGGTACGACGTCATCACTGCGCATGACGGCGCCGAAGCGCTGGCCTTGGCCAAAAGTGAAAAGCCCGACATTATTTTGCTCGACATCATCATGCCCAAACTTGATGGCTTTGCCGCACTCAAGTCGATCCGCGAGGACGCCAGCCTCAAATCCACGCCCGTGATTTTGCTCACCAACCTCGGACAGGAAGATGATATCAAAAAGGGCAAAGAACTTGGCGCTGACGACTACTTTGTCAAAGCCAACCACGCGCCCCAGGAAATTGTTGAAAAAGTTACGGCCGTTTTGGCGAGACATGGGTAAGTGTGACAAAGTCGTAGAGGAATCAGGAAGTACGAGAAATTGTTTATCAAGTTAAGCATCCACAAGTATGAAAGACGTTGATTTTCCGTTGTTCAAAACTAAAGTTCCTGGCCTTACCGAGACGTATGATTTGAGTGACCCGGAAGTCAGATTAAAATATTTTTCGGCTAAGGTCGGGCCTGAACTTGAGAAACTTCGTGCCTATCTTAAAGGGAAAACATTTGTCGCGTACATGTTGGGGAAAAAGAATTCCGGAAAAGGGACGTACTCGAAGCTGTTTCTTGAAGCCATCGGTGGAACGGGCGTTAGTCACGTCTCAGTCGGCGATGTCGTCCGAGATGCGCACGCCGGTCTTGATACACTGTCGACGAAAAACGAGCTTATTGATTTTTTGAAAAAAAATTATCGCGGGTTCCATACGGTTGATGAACTCATTGGACATATTGAAGGTCGGGATACTTCTTCACTTATATCGACCGAATTGATTATTGCTCTTTTGAAGTACGAGATCAGCAAACGGCCGAGGCAAGCGATTTTCATTGACGGATTTCCGCGCGGTTTTGATCAGATCCCTCACTCGATGTTTCTTAAAGAACTCATCGGGTATCGTGACGATCCTGATTTTTTGGTGTTTATTGATCTGCCCGAAACAATTATTGATGAACGCATCAAGTACCGCGTCATCTGTCCGATTTGCAAGACGCCCCGCAGCACAAAATTATTGGCGACCAAGGAAGTTGGGTACGACGAAACGACGAAACAGTTCTACCTTATGTGTGAAACGCCATCATGTGCTAAGGCGCGCCTCGTTCCAAAAGAAGGCGATGAGCTTGGTATTGATCCGATTCGCGAGCGGCTAGAAACTGACGAGAAAATTTTCAAACAGCTCTTGAAATTGCAGGGTCTCCCCAAGGTGTACTTGCGGAATTCCATTCCTGTAAGCGCGGCGGCTGAAACTGCTGACGACTACGAACTCACACCAGAATACGAGTACAAGTATGACGCCCAAACAAAAAAAGTGACTGTGAGTCAGAAACCGTGGATTGTTCAGGATGACAATGGAGTTCCATCGGCCAGTCTTCTTCCACCGGCCATTGTCGTCAGTTTGGTGAAGCAGATCGTCGACGTCTTGGGACTGTAGGACGAAGATGCTGCCCAATCTTACGCTGACGTTTGTCCTTGAGTATGAAGGGGCATTTCTTGTTGTGAAGCGGGCTGACACCGAGAATCACTTTCCAGGCCAATGGGCGTTCCCAGGGGGAAAGTGTGAAGTGGGTGAGACGGTCGTGGACACCTTGAGACGCGAAATACAAGAAGAGACCAGCCTGTCACCGAGTGATAAATATCAACTCCTTGATGCGTATGCGTTTGGGTCGTCGACAGGTCTTTGTTTTCTTATGCAAGTAGTTTCTGCAGATGTGCGCGTTACCGACGCGAGTGATTTTCGTTGGGTTCGTTCACTTGAAGAATTCCGACAACTCTCGCCGCGAATACCGGGGGTAGACAACCACCTTGTTGCTGCTGTTCACGCCCTGCAGGCAGGGCATTGGTCGAGTCTCGAGTCGCTTCAATTGACGCCTGAAAAGTATCTCAATCAGGAGTAAATAAAAATCTGACAATTGACCCACTAGGGTCTTTTTTGTTATCCTCGCCATGCTCCCACGTGGGGTACGTTCGTTGACGCAGGGTCCTCCATCTATGTTTCCTACGAGTTTCCAGGGACCTCGTTCGCGCTGCTTGCAGTGCGGATGAGGGTGTCAGCCAAGCTGGCTCGCCTTACATTGGGACAGGCCGTGGTCTGTTTCCTGCGGGCACCCACCTACTAACTATTGGGAACTCGATGAGGGCCCGTCGCCTGTGAATAATGTTAGACCGCTCAACGTTTGTCCGAGGGGGCGTCTCGGAGCCCGCCGTGTAGGCGGGCGAGAGTGAGTGGCGTCAGAGAACCACGTTTGAAAAACGCTAAACCAGACGACCACGTCCCCCGAGGGCAAACGGTGAGTGGTCGAGAAAAGGTCGCACGATTCGGGGTATGGCGCAGTTGGCAGCGCGCATGCATGGGGTGCATGAGGCCGTGGGTTCGAGTCCCGCTACCCCGAATGATGTGATCTTGTTCAACATTCTATGGGACAGTTTACAGAATTTTTAATTTCGCTCGGCTACACCGGATTGTTCGGCGTGGTGTTTGCCGAATCCGGACTGTTGATTGGATTTTTTTTCCCGGGTGACAGTCTGTTGTTCACAGCGGGGTTGCTGGCGTCGCAAGGCACGCTCAATATTACCGTGGTGATTGTGGGCTGCGTCATTGCCGCGATCGCAGGGGACAGCGTGGGGTACGCGTTCGGGCGCCGGATTGGTCCGCGCTTGTTTCAGCGTGAAGATTCCCGGTTTTTCAAACACTCCCACCTAGAACGCGCGCACGCATTTTATGAACGCCACGGCGGCAAGACGCTCATCCTCGCGCGGTTCATTCCGGTGGTGCGAACCTTTGCCCCAATCGTCGCCGGCATTGGTCAGATGAAATACCGTGCCTTTCTTTCATACAACGTGGTGGGCGGGTTGTTGTGGGCGGTCGGGTTGCCGGTGCTCGGGTACCAACTGGGCGAACGCATTCCAAACATTGATCGTTTCATCCTTCCCATACTCGCCGTGATTGTTGTGATTTCAGTGCTCCCGCCGATGTGGCACGTGTGGCGCGAACGCCGCGCACAAAAAAAGACCGGCAGCTAGGGCTGTCGGCGGTCAGTCGGTGAAGATCGGCGTGATGCGGCCAATCTCCTGAAAGGGCGGATCGTCGCCGGCGTGGTAGCTGAAGAAAATCGTTTCCAGCTCTTCCATCATGCCATAAATTCCGATCGCTTCGTTGCCGGTGGGGCTGTTCATGCAGTGGATGACCGGTCGGTCGGGGTACCGCTGCATGAGATCGACGTATCCTGCGGCGATGCGTTCACGAGCAGCTGACGGCGTCTCACCCTGACGCTCGATGCCATACTGTTCGAGGCATTCCAGTACCAGGCCTAGCGTTATACCGGGATTCGTTTCTACGATTCTCCTGGCGTTCACGAGGTCGATGTCATCCAGGCCGCAGTTGAACATGTCCGTCAGCGTGAGTCTGATCTCCGGCGGACCAAAGATCCGTTCGAGCGTTTCAGTATTTCGTACAGGTGAAGTGCTCGAAAGCGCAACGTTGAGCAGGAGCTCGCCTCGCATCAGAGGTCGTATATTGCTCAAGAGTCCGCCCATGTGGTTCGCTTGATCTTTTCCCTTGTTTGACAGACCAGTATGAGGTCCGCCCATTAAGTCCTTCGGCGCATGCCGGATGAGCGCCAGTCGGAAGCTGGGGTTGCTGAGCGCGCGCAGCCAGGCTTGAAGCACTTGGCGCGAATTGGAAAGAACCACTGAATCCTCCACATTCGGACGCAAGCGCCCGGGGAACTCTTAATCTCACCATGAGTTCAAGAGGCCGCCACCGTAGCAAAAATTGACCCGCCATGTCAATGGGCGGGGGGATTTCGCGGCCTAGCTCCCGTATGTTATGCTTTGGCCGCGGCGTGCTCGAGATGCTTGGTCTGGGTGCGGATGCACGAAACACAGGCCTGCACACGGCGACCGTCGCGAACCAGGCTTTGCAGGTTCACGTGCTGACGTTTCTTGGTGGCAATGTTGGAGTGGCTGCGGGAGAACATGTTCAATGCTCCTCGGCCACAAATGCTACAGGCGCGCATAACCCACACACTCTAACACCATTTCTTAAACCTGGCAAGCCTCACCCCCTGACCCCATGATCCTCAACCTCCTCTTCCAAGACCCCATCCTTTTCCTCATCTGGATGGTGGCGATCGTGATGGCCATCACCATCCACGAATTCAGCCATGCCGCCGCCGCGACCACGCTGGGTGACCCCACCCCAAGCTCGCTCGGCCGTCTGAGCTTCAATCCCATGGCCCATATCGACCCTTTTGGGTTTATTTTGCTTATTCTGGTGGGGTTTGGCTGGGGCCGGCCCGTGCCATTCAACCCCTACAACCTGCGCAACCAGCGTTGGGGAGCGGCTATCGTGGGGTTTGCCGGTCCGCTGGCCAACATTGCCATGGTCATCCTCTTTGGCGTCCTGGCCCGTGCGTTTATGGGGCTGGGCGTTGAAAACCGCCTGTTTATCCTCTTAATTTCCGTGGTGCAGATCAATTTGGCGCTCCTGATTTTCAATTTGATTCCCATCCCGCCGCTCGACGGGTCAAAGGTGCTGTTCGCCCTGTTGCCGGAATCCGGGCAGGGGATTCGCCATTTTCTCGAGCGCTACGGCCTGTACCTGCTGCTCGCCCTGGTCATTTTTGGCACCTCCATCTTTGGCAAGCTTTTTTCCATCATGTACGATGCCGTCCTCCACATCATTTTCGCCTAGGCGGCCCAGAGTTGACATGCCGTCAGTGACTTGGTAGAGTGCGAGACTGATGCCTACTCTCCACCAACTTATCCGCAAAGGTCGCCACCAAGTTCGACCAAAATCCAAAACTCCCGCCCTTGAGAGCGTCTTGAATGCACTCAAACGGAAAAAGACCGAGCTGGCCAAAGGCTCGCCGTTTAAGCGTGGCGTGTGCATCAAAGTGACCACCACCACCCCGAAAAAGCCAAACTCCGCCCTGCGCAAAATCGCCCGTGTCCGCCTGTCCAACGGCCAGGAAGTCACGGCCTACATTCCGGGCATCGGCCACAACCTCCAAGAACACTCGATCGTGCTCATCCGCGGCGGTCGTGTGAAAGACTTGCCTGGTGTGCGGTACCACATTGTTCGCGGCGTGTACGACACCCAGGGCGTGGCTGACCGCAAGCAGGGCCGTTCGATTTACGGCGCCAAGAAACCTGAGGCAGCAAAAGCATGAGAGGGAAGCAAGCGCCAAAGCGGGTTATTGAGCCTGATCCAAAATACAACAACGTTCTCCTCGCCAAGTTCGTGAATACGATGATGGAGCGCGGCAAAAAAACGGTGGCCCAAAAGGTGGTCTACCGCGCCTTTGATGAAATTCAGAAGAAGACCGGCAAAGAACCGATTCAAGTATTTGACCTCGCCATTAAGAACGTGGCGCCGATTTTGGAAGTTCGCTCACGCCGCGTGGGTGGCGCCAACTACCAAGTGCCGGTGGAAGTTCGCCCGGACCGCCGCACCGCTTTGGCATTCCGCTGGATCATCAACGCTGCCAAATCCAAAAAAGGCCGCCCCATGCACCTGAAACTCTCGGCTGAACTCATGGATGCGTCCAACAAAACGGGCGACGCCATGAAGAAGCGCGAGGACGTCCACCGCATGGCCGAGGCCAACCGCGCGTTCGCCCACTTCGCGTAGCCATGCCCCGAGAATACTCTCTAGAAAACACCCGCAACATCGGGATCATCGCCCACATCGACGCTGGCAAGACCACGGTCTCCGAGCGGATTTTGTACTACACGGGCAAGAAACACAAGATCGGTGAAGTCCACGAAGGCGCTGCAGAAATGGACTGGATGGAACAGGAAAAAGAACGCGGCATCACCATCACTGCAGCCGCCACCACCTGTTTCTGGGATGGCCATCGCATCAACATCATCGACACTCCCGGCCACATTGACTTCACCGTTGAAGTGCAGCGCTCACTGCGCGTGCTCGACGGCGGCGTGGTGGTGTTCGACGGCGTGGCTGGCGTTGAACCGCAGTCTGAAACGGTCTGGCACCAGGCTGAGAAATTCCACGTGCCACGCATTTGCTTCGTCAACAAGATGGACCGCATGGGCGCGGACTTTTACAAAGACCTCGACTCAATCCACGAGCGCCTGACAACTGCGGCCTACCCCATTCAGCTGCCCATTGGCGCGGCGGAAACCTTCACCGGCATCATCGATCTGCTCGAACGCAAAGCCCGCATCTATAAAGACGAAGCTGGCAAAGAATGGGATGACACGGAAATTCCGGAAAATATGAAAGAGAAAGTCGAGCAATTCCGCCACACGTTGATTGAAGCCGTGGTTGAGCAAGACGAAAAAATGTTGAGCGAATACCTGGACGGCAAAGAGCCTTCGATTGACCAAATCAAAGCCACCCTGCGCAAGGCCATCATCGCCAACAAGCTCGTGGTCGTGCTCTGCGGTTCGGCGCTCAAGAACAAAGGCGTCCAAGCGTTGCTCGACGCAGTCAACGACTACCTGCCGAGCCCGCTCGATGTTCCGCCGCTCATGGGCACAAACCCCAAAACCGGCGCTGAAGAATCGCGACCGCCGGATGACTCCGCACCGTTCTCAGCACTCGCCTTTAAAATTGCCGCTGACCCGTTTGTCGGCAAACTCGCCTTTTTTCGCATTTACTCCGGTTCGCTCAAAGCAGGCAGCTACGTGTTGAACACCAAGACCGGCGAAAAAGAACGCCTCGGCCGCATTGTCCGACTTCACGCCAACCACCGCGAAGACGTGGACGAAGTGTTTGCCGGTGAAATTGCCGCGGCTGTCGGATTGAAGAATACAACCACGGGCAACACTCTGTGCGACCCTGACCACCCGATCATCCTCGAGTCCATCACCTTCCCCGACCCGGTTATCTCCGTGGCCATTGAACCGAAAACCAAGGCTGACCAGGAAAAAATGGGCGTGGCACTCCAACGCCTGGCTGAAGAAGACCCAACCTTCCGCGTGAAGAGCGACGAAGAAACCGCCCAGACGATTATCTCGGGCATGGGCGAACTGCACCTCGACATCATCGTCGACCGCATGAAGCGCGAATTCAAAGTGGAAGCGTCAGTCGGCGCACCCCAAGTTGCCTACCGCGAAACCATCACCAAGACTGCAGAAGGGGAGGGCAAGTATATCCGTCAGACTGGCGGCCGCGGTCAGTATGGCCACTGTTTGGTCCGTGTGGAACCGCGTGAACAAGGCGCAGGCTTTGAATTTGTGGACGAAATCAAAGGCGGCTCAGTGCCCAAGGAATACATTTTGCCAATCCACAAGGGTATTAAAGAAGCGCTCGACAACGGCGTGGTCGCGGGTTACCCCATGGTGGACGTCCGCGCCACGGTCTACGACGGTTCATACCACGAGGTCGACTCGTCTGAAGCAGCCTTTAAAATCGCCGGATCCATGGCGTTCCAGGCTGCCTGCCGACGCGCCAGCCCGATTGTGCTTGAACCAATCATGAAAGTGGAAGTCGTGACCACGGATAACTTCATGGGTGACGTGATCGGCGACTTAAACTCCAAACGCGCGCAAATCAAGGAAATGCGTGACCGCGCCCAGGCCAAGGTCATTGACGCCGAAGTCCCGCTGGCTGAAATGTTCGGCTACGCGACCAGTTTGCGGTCCATGACCCAGGGCCGCGCCTCCTATGCCATGGAATTCTCGCACTACGCCCCGGTTCCCAACCATATTGCCGAAACCTTGGCCAAAAAAGAGGGTTCGACCCGCGCCTAGTGGTCAGCCCTTGCCAATTCTGAAACGCCTTGGTATACTCCAACCCGCAAGTAAATCGTTTCGTTATTAACGTTTTTTAGTAAGGAAGCTCCTATGGCCGAGAAATTTGATCGCAGCAAGCCGCACATCAACGTTGGAACCATTGGTCACGTTGACCACGGCAAGACGACACTGACCGCCGCCATTTTAAAAGTGCTCGGTGATGCTGGTTTTACCGCCCAAAAGAAGGGTGTTGATGAAATCGACAACGCGCCGGAAGAAAAGGCGCGTGGTATTACCATTGCCACATCCCACACCGAATACGAGTCGGAAAAGCGCCACTATGCGCACGTTGACTGTCCGGGACACGCCGACTATGTGAAGAACATGATTACCGGTGCCGCCCAGATGGATGGCGCCATTCTTGTGGTTTCTGCCGCTGACGGCCCAATGCCCCAGACCCGTGAGCACATTTTGCTCGCCCGTCAGGTTGGTGTGCCGTACATTGTGGTTTTCATGAACAAAATCGACCAGGTGACTGACCCGGAACTCGTTGACCTCGTGGAAGTTGAAATTCGCGATTTGTTGAAGAAATACGAGTATCCTGGCGACACCACGCCAATCATCAAGGGTTCGGCCCTCAAAGCCCTCGAAGGCGACGCTGAAGCAGCCAAGCCGATTCTTGAACTCGTGAAGACACTCGACGAATACATTCCTGAACCAAAGCGTGAAGTTGACCAGGCGTTCCTCATGCCCGTGGAAGACATCTTCTCAATTGAAGGCCGTGGCACCGTGGTCACCGGACGCATCGAACGCGGTATTGTGAAAATCAACGATGAAGTGGAAATCGTCGGTTTGGCTGCTACGGCCAAGACCGTCGTCACCGGGATTGAAATGTTCAACAAGCAGTTGGACGAAGGTCGCGCCGGTGACAACGCCGGTTTGCTCCTCCGTGGTACCAAAAAGGAAGATGTGCAGCGTGGTCAGGTGTTGGCCAAGCCGGGCACGATCACCCCGCACACGGAATTTGACGCTGAAATCTACATTCTGACCAAAGAAGAAGGCGGTCGTCACACCCCGTTCTTCAAGGGCTACAAGCCGCAGTTCTACATCCGCACCACTGACGTGACGGGTGAAGTCGAACTTCCTGCAGGTACGGAAATGGTGATGCCCGGTGACACCATTAGCTTGAAAGTCAAACTTATTTCTCCGGTTGCTTTGCAAGAGAAGCAGCGGTTCGCCATCCGTGAAGGTGGCCACACCGTTGGCGCCGGCGTCGTGGTGAAGATCTCTAAATAATTTCTTCGCCCTCCGGCGACCCACTTCTCGCTCCTTTCCCTTATGGCCACTGAACCCACCACTCCTCTCGCAAGCCCAGAAGAAGAATCCCGCCAGCGTATTCGAATTAAGATTCGCGCGTACGACCACAAGATCATTGATCAGTCGACGCGCACGATCATCGAAACAGCGCTGCGCAATGGCGCGACCGTGAAGGGCCCAGTGCCGCTCCCGACCGAGAAGACTAAGTTGACCGTCAACCGTTCGCCGTTCGTCCACAAAAACGCCCGTGAGCAGTTTGAAATGCGGGTGCACAAACGGTTGATCGATATCTACGACCCCACACCCAAGACCATCGACGCCCTGACCAACTTGAACCTCCCGGCTGGCGTCGACGTCGAAGTCAAAATGTAACAATTGAAAAGGCAGTAAGTTCTCGGGCTGATAATACAAGCCTCAGCCGCCCCGCCAGGGGTTGCACTAAGCCCGAGAGAACGATTCGCCGCATGTCCCAGCTTTTGAAGCGAGGGTGCGCGCGCAACCTTGAATCTTTTTCCGTTATGAAAGCACTCATCGGCAAGAAAATCGGCATGACCCAGCGTTTTGAACCGGACGGAACCGTCGTTCCCGTTACGGTGCTGCAGGCTGGGCCGTGTGTGGTGACTGATGTGCGCACGCAGGAGAAGAACGGTTACACTGCCATTCAAATGGCGGCGCATGCGCAAAAGCCGAGCCGCGTGAACAAAGCGATCCAGGGCCATCTCAAAGAATTGGGGAGTTTCCGCACTATTCGCGAGTTCCGCTCTGACAAGCCGGACGCCGACATGCAGCGCGGGAGCACATTGACGGTTGAGGTGTTTGCAGCCGGTGACAAAGTTCAAGTGACGGCCACCTCAAAAGGCAAAGGGTTTGCCGGTGTGGTCAAGCGCCACCATTTCCGTGGCGGTCCTGCCAGTCACGGCCACAAGGACAACCTCCGCATGCCCGGCTCGATTGGTGCCACGTTCCCGCAGCACGTTGTGAAAGGCACACGCATGGCCGGCCGTATGGGTGGCGATCGTGTGACCGTCAAAGGGTTGCGCATCGTGGATGTCGACAAAGATCAGAACTTGCTTCTGGTTTCTGGCGCCGTCCCGGGTGCTCGCAACGGCACGGTTGTAATTGAAGGGATGGCCGTATGAGCCTGAAAGTTCCCGTCTACAAGATGGATGGTTCAGCCGCCGGCGAGCTTGAACTCGACGACAAAATTTTTGGCGTCAAGGCCAGCCCGGCGCTCATCCAGCAAGCCGTTGTTGCCCAACAAGCCAATTCACGCGTGGCGATTGCCCACACCAAGACGCGCGGCGAAGTGCGTGGCGGCGGCAAGAAGCCGTGGCGTCAAAAGGGGACAGGTCGCGCCCGTCATGGTTCGATTCGTTCACCGATCTGGAAGGGCGGCGGCGTCACGTTTGGTCCGCGCTCTGACCGGAATTTTTCATTGAACATGAATGCCAAAGCCAAGCAACGTGCGCTGTTTATGACGCTCTCAGACAAAGCACAGAACGGCAAGCTCGTAGTCTTGGATGCATTGGAGTTGCCGAAGATTCAAACCAAGGCGATTGCCGGTATGCTGAAGAGCCTGAAGTTGAACAAAACCGTGTTGGCTGTGCTCACCAAACAGGACCCCACGCTTTGGAAATCCGCGCGCAACCTGCCGAAGGTGAACACGGCGCCGGTGAATTCGTTGAACGTGGTGGACATTCTCCAGCACGACACTCTCCTCATGCCCAAAGCTGCCGTTGAAATGCTTGGGAAAATTTACAAACGCTAAGATGGGACTCTTCGACCGCTTCAAACCTGCGCACGAGCAGAAAAAAGAGAAAAAGGTTCGCCACGCGGTTGGTGAAACTGCGGCCAAAGAAGCGGCCTTTGCTGCCGTGGGCTCGGCCGGAAAAGTTGCTGACAAAGGTGAAAAGCCAGCGGACAAAAAAGAAGAGCACACTGAATCAAAAAAGCGCGTGCAACGTGACGACACCCGTCAGGCCTTCCGCGTCTTGATTCGCCCCATGGTCACAGAAAAATCCACCCACCTCCGCACTCAGAACCGTTACGCCTTTGCCGTGAACCGTCGGGCAACCAAACTTTCCGTCAAAGACGCCGTGCTCGCGCTATACGGCGTGCGACCGAACGACGTCACCATTCAAAATTTTGACGGTAAGTATGTTCGCTACGGACGCTCAGTCGGCCGCACCAAAGCCTGGAAGCGCGCCATTGTGACGCTCCCGGCCGGCAAGACCATTGATGTCAGTGAAGTCTAATCCCATGCCTGTCCGCATTCTCAAACCAACCAGTCCAGGACGACGCCGCGCTTCAACGCTGAGCTTTGCTGAGTTGACCAAGAAGGCGCCGGAAAAGTCGTTGCTCGAGCCGATCAACCGACAGGGTGGCCGCAACAACCAAGGCAAGATCAGCGTGCGCCACCAAGGCGGTGGCCATAAGCGCCGCTACCGGCTGGTGGATTTCCGCCAAGACCGCTATGATCTCCCGGCTGAAGTGTTGGCCATTGAGTATGACCCGAACCGCTCCGGCTTCATCGCCCTGATCCAGTTTCCGGATAAAGAAAAGCGCTACATCCTTGCCCCTGAAGGTTTGAAGACTGGCGCGATTGTGGTATCGTCCCGCAACCAGGCGGAGATCAAAGTTGGAAACCGTTTGCCGCTCGAGAAAATTCCGACCGGCATGATGATTCACAACATTGAGCTCTCGCTCGGCCACGGTGGCGCGATTGTGCGATCCGCCGGTGCCGCCGCCCAACTCATGGCGGTGGAAGGGGACAACGCCCAAATCAAGCTGCCCTCGGGCGAAGTTCGCCTGGTACCGAAACTCAACCAAGCCACGATTGGCCAGGTCTCCAACGTCGACCACGGCAACGTGCGGCTGGGCAAAGCTGGCCGCATGCGTTGGTTGGGCGTCAGACCAACGGTGCGTGGCAAAGCCATGAACCCGGTGGATCACCCGCACGGTGGCGGTGAAGGGTTGCAGCCGATTGGGTTGAAGCACCCGAAGACGCCGTGGGGCAAGCCAGCACTGGGCGTGAAGACCCGCCGCAAGAAAAAGTATTCGAACCGCTTGATCGTCAAACGACGCAAATAATATGTCACGTTCGCTTTCCAAAGGACCATTCACGCACCCCAAGCTGCTCAAGAAACTCGGCAAGTTGCGGCAGGGCGACAAGACCATCATCAAGACATGGTCGCGCGCTTCCGTGATCACGCCGGAAATGGTTGGCTTCACGTTTGGCGTGCACAACGGCAAGGTCCACATCTCCGTGCTCGTGGTGGAGAACATGGTTGGCCACAAGCTCGGCGAATTCTCGCCCACGCGTAAATTTGTCCGCCATGGCGGTAAGATGCAGAAGGAAACTGAACAAGCTGCTGCTGATGCGGCGCGTGCCGCGACAGCCGCTGCCAAACCTGAGCCCAAGAAATAACTCCCATGGACGTCTCTGCAAAACTCCGCTATCTCCGTGTCACGCCTCGCAAGGTTCGGCTCGTCATTGATGCGATCCGCGGCAAGTCTGTGACTGAAGCTGACGCCATGCTCTCGGTGATTCCGAAGCACGCCAGCCTGCCGTTGCGCAAACTCCTGGCCTCAGCCGTAGCCAACGCCGAGCACAACTTCCAACTCAAGAAAGACGATCTGGTTATTAAATCCATTGTCGCGGATGAAGGTCCCAAGCTGAAGCGTTTTCGGCCTCGAGCCTTTGGTCGCGCCGCTGAAATTTTGAAGCGGTCGTCCCACGTCACGGTAATCTTGTCGAGCGACAAGCCGGCCAAAAAAGGGAAGCCGTCAAAACCCGAGACCGTGAAGGGGAAGAACGCCCCGGTCCGCCGCTCGCTCAAGCAGGGGACAAAGCTCCCGCCGCCGGCAAACGAACCAATGCCAAATATTGATATAAAAGAAACCAAGGGCGAGGCGCATGACGCGCCAGTCCATCGCCGAGGAGAGCAATAATATGGGCCAGAAAGTACATCCGCGCGGTTTCCGTCTCGGCGTGATCCAGGGCTGGAACTCCAAGTGGTTTGCCCGCAAGGACTACCGCACGTTCCTGCGCCAAGACGTGGAGTTGCGCCGCTATCTCATGAAACGCCTGAAGACGTCCGGTATCGCCAAGATTGAAATTGAACGGTCACCCGCCGCACTCACGGTGTCATTGTTCACTGCCAAACCTGGTATGGTCATCGGCCGCGGTGGTGCCGGTGTCGACGAACTCAAGAAGACGATTGAGAAACTGTACCGCAAAGATAAGCGCCAGGTCGTGCACCTCAACATTCAAGAAGTTGACCGTCCGGAACTCAACGCTCAGGTCATGGTGCAGAACATCATCGAACAGTTGGAAAAGCGTTTGCCGTTCCGCCGCGTGCTCAAAACATCAGTCGAGCAAATGATGCGTGCCGGAGCCCAGGGCGCCAAAGTCATGGTGGCCGGCCGGCTCAACGGTGCTGAAATCGCCCGTACCGAAAAGCTCGCCCAAGGAAAAATTCCTCTCGCTACCCTCCGCGCCGATATTGACTACGCGCGCGGCGCTGCCCACACCACGTATGGCATGATCGGCGTGAAGGTCTGGGTCTATCGCGGTGAAGTCTTTCAAGAAAAACCTCCAGTAACCAAACCCGCCCAATCTTAATACCATGTTGATCCCCAAGAAAGTAAAACACCGCAAGCACCACCGCGGCCACATCCGCGGCCGGGCGACGCAAATGACCAACGTTGACTTTGGCTCGTACGGGTTGAAGGCGCTGGAAGGTTCGTGGATTACGGCCCGCCAAATCGAAGCGGCTCGCCGCGCCATGACGCGTTTCGTGCAAAAAGGCGGTAAGATCTGGATTCGAATTTTTCCGGACAAAGCCATTACCGTGAAGGGCAACGAAGTCCGCATGGGTGGCGGCAAAGGCGCCGTAGATCACTTTGTCTGCGTGGTCAAAGCTGGCACAATGTTGTTCGAGATGGATGGTGTGACGCCCGAGATCGCGCGTCAGGCCATGCGTCTCGCAGCCTACAAGCTGCCCGTGAAGACGCGATTCATTCAGAAAGGCGAGTCAGCATGACCATCAAAGAATTGACCGGCAAGAACACAGCTGAACTCACCCGACTGCTCTCAACTGAGCGGGAAAAACTTCGCGACCTCCGGTTCAAGGTGGCGCAGGGCCAGCTCAAGGATGTCCGTGAAGTGCGCGAAGCCCGGCACACGGTCGCCCGTATTATGACCTTATTGAAGAAATCCTCATGACGACTCCAACGACAACTCCACGAGCGCGCCGCCGCCGTCTGACCGGCAAAGTCACCTCTGACAAGATGGTGAAGACTGTCGTGGTTCAAGTTGACCGCCGCGTGTGGCACCCCAAGTATCACCGCCAGTACACTGTTTCGAGCCGTTTCCACGCCCATGATGAAGAGCGCGCGTACCACATTGGTGACCGCGTGATCATTGAAGAAACCCGCCCAATGTCCAAGACCAAGCGCTGGCGTGTTACTGGAAAGGTGGGCGCATGATCCAGCTTCGTTCCATGCTCGTGCCGGCCGACAACACCGGCGCCAAAAAACTCCAGTGCATCCAGCTGACCGGCGGCTATAAAAAGCACTACGGTCGCTTGGGTGACATCGTGACCTGCTCTGTCAAAGAAGCGGCGCCCTACAGCATGGTGAAAAAGGGTGAAGTCGTGCACGCCGTGTTGGTTCGTCAGCGTAAGGAATACAAGCGCGCCGACGGCTCGGCCATTCGTTTCGACGAAAACGCCGCCGTGATTATCGACAAAGAATCTCACGAACCCAAGGGCACGCGCATTTTCGGACCAGTGGCGCGCGAACTCAAAGCCAAAGGGTTTACCAAGATTATTTCTCTTGCTCCCGAAGTTCTCTAACCATATGCGACTCAAGAAAGGCGACAACGTGAAGATCATGACCGGCAAGGATCGCGGCAAAACCGCCAAGATTCTTCAGGTATTACGCGCTGACGAACTTGTGGTTGTCGAAGGTCTAAATCTTATGACCAAGAACGTCCGCGCCCGCCGCGAACGTGAGAAGGGTCAACGCATTCAATTTGCTTCGCCGATGAACGTGTCCAATGTGCAGCTCGTGTGCCCGAAGTGCGGCAAAGTGACGCGCATCGGCATCCACCTCGAAGGCGAAAAGAAGAACCGCGTTTGTGCAAAATGCCATGCCACCATCGACTAAGGCCGCCCTCCATTCTGTGCTCAAGCGTTACCGTGAAACGGTTGTGCCGGCACTCAAAGAACGTTTCGAGATTTCCAATCTCAACGCTGTGCCGCGCCTGGAAAAAGTCGTGCTAAACATCGGCTTGGGCAAGCAACAGGGCGACGCGAAAGTTTTGGAAACCGCCCAACAGACACTCACGCGTATCAGCGGCCAGAAACCAGTACTTACGAAAGCACGCAAGTCCATTTCCGGTTTCAAACTACGCGAAGGCACGGTCATTGGCGCCAAAGTCACACTCCGCGGCCCGCGCATGCTCGACTTCATCGGCAAACTCGTGAACGTCACCTTGCCGCGTGTGCGTGACTTCCAAGGTTTGGATCCCAAGGCCTTTGGCAACAGCGGCAACTACACCCTGGGCTTTAAAGAAAACCTCGCCTTCCCCGAAATCAAGAGCGACGAAGTGGAGCGCCTGCACGGCCTGGAAGTGACCATCGTCACGACCGCCGCCACCCCCGAACAAGGCCTTGCACTGCTCACCGGTCTGGGCTTTCCATTTCGAACTTCATCCAACGACTAACCCTATGGCAACTGCCGCGCAAAAAGCGAAATCCCGCAAGACACCGAAATTCACGACCCGCATCGTCCGTCGTTGCTGGCGCTGTGGCCGCAGTCGTGGCTATCTCCGAAAATTTGATCTGTGCCGGATTTGCTTCCGCGAACTCGCCAACAAAGGCGACATCCCCGGCGTAACGACTTCAAGCTGGTAATCTTATGGCCGTAATTACTGACCCAATCGCCGATTTCATCACCCGACTGCGCAACGCCAGTGCTGTGCGTAAGAGTGTGCTTGACATGCCGTACTCTCGGCTCAAGTTGGAAATGGCCAAAATTCTCCAGTCCGACGGTTGGATTTCCAGCGTCGAAAAAGTTGATGACGGCTTTGGCCACTTGCGCATTACCCTAAAGTACGACGAACACGGTGCGCCCGCACTCAGCCACCTCGCCCGCGTGTCCAAGCCCGGCCAGCGCGTCTACGCCAGCCGTCGCGACCTGCCCCGCGTGAAGAACGACCTGGGCATGGCCATTATTTCCACCTCCCAAGGACTCATGACTAACCACGATGCTCGCCGCCGCCGTTTGGGCGGAGAGGTCCTCTGCGAAATCGCCTAATTCTATGTCTCGTATTGGTAAACTTCCCATCCCGCTGCCCGACGGTGTCACCGCGACACTTGCCGGAGCGCACGTTGCCATCAAAGGCCCGAAAGGTGACCTCAGCTTGACCCTGCACCCGAACGTCTCGGTGGCGCAGGCTGACGGTGCACTCACCGTGACCGTGAAGAGCCCTGACGCCAAGAGCGACCGCGCGTTGTGGGGCTTGTCGCGTCAGTTGGTCGCCAACATGGTGGCGGGCGTGACCAAGGGTTTTGAAAAGAAACTCGAACTTGTCGGCGTGGGCTTTAAGGTCCAGGCCGCCGGGCAAGCGCTCACGTTGAATCTCGGATTTTCCCACCCGGTTGAATTCAGTCTGCCCCAGGGCATTACTGCAGTCGTGGAAAAAAACACCATCACCATTTCCGGCATTGATAAACAACTCGTGGGTGAAACATCCGCCAAGATCCGCCGTCTTAAGAAACCTGAGCCGTATAAAGGCAAGGGGATTAAGTACAGCGATGAAGTTGTCCGCCGTAAGGCCGGTAAAGTCGTGAAGGCCGCAGGAAAATAATATGACCAAAGCTTCAACCATTTCTGCTCGCATCCGTCGCGCCACCCGCACCCGCACAAAAATTCGCGGGACGGCGCTTCGTCCGCGACTGTCTGTCTTTCGCAGTGTCAAACACATTACCGCGCAGCTGATTGATGACGTGGCCAATACAACACTCCTTACGCTGACGGAAAAATCTTTGGGCGCAAAAGCCAAGGGCACCAAGTCAGAGCGGGCGACGGCACTCGGAGAGCTCCTGGCCGAACGCGCTAAAACCATGAACGTCACGGCAGTCATTTTTGACCGTGGTGCCAGCGCGTACCATGGCCGCGTGAAGGCCGTTGCCGAAGCAGCCCGCAAAGGCGTCCTAATCTTCTAATGATATGATGAAATCCCGAGACGGTGGTGGCGGACGACGCCGACGCCGCGACCAAGAACCGCAAGAACGAGAATTTGAACAGCGCGTAATTGACCTTGCCCGTGTGACTCGCGTGGTGGCTGGCGGCAAACGCATGCGCTTCCGTGCTCTGGTGGCCGTGGGTGACCTCAAGGGCCGCGTCGGTGTGGCCATGGGTAAAGGCGCTGACGTGGCTTCTGCGGTGAGCAAGGCCACGACCAAGGCCAAGAAAAATTTGGTCACGGTGCCGCTCTCTGAAGGTACGATTCCGCACGAAATCCGTCAGAAGTCTGGCGCCGCGTACATCATGTTGAAGCCGGCTCCTCCCGGTACTGGTGTTATTGCTGGCGGCCCGGTTCGTATTCTCATGGAAATGGCGGGCATCAAGAACATCGTGTCCAAAATTTTGGGCACGCGCAACAAGATCAACAATGTTCACGCTGTCATGGCTGCACTGACGAATCTCACGCCACGGCCCGGCAATCCCAAAGTTATGGTGGCTGAAGCGGTGAAGCCAGCCGAGGAGGCAAAAGCATGAGCCTTTCCCTGCACACACTTCAAACAGCGCCAGGCTCGACCAAACGCCGCAAGCGTGTTGGTCGAGGCAACTCTTCCGGGCACGGCACCTATTCCACCCGCGGTCAAAAAGGTCAGAAGTCCCGCTCTGGCGGCAAAAAGGGCCTGACCAAAAAAGCCATCCACAGCTTGATTTTCCATCTGCCGAAGAAGCGCGGGTTTCGCTCGTTGTCGCCCAAGATGGCTACCGCCGCCCTGGAAGACATCGTGCGCTTGTTCCCCGACGGTGCTGAAGTGACGCAGGCGCGTTTGGTGAGCGTCGGCTTGATCCGCGGCAGCGCCAAGGGCGTCCGCGTGGTGGGCAACGTCAAACTCAACAAGAAATTCACCGTCCGCGCACACGGCTTTTCGACAGCGGCCGCGCGTGCCATACTTGCAGCAGGCGGACAGGTCGTTCAGCTCTAAGCCCTCACGGGCCACTCGGCTCCATGCTTGAAAAGGTCTCACAACTCTGGCGCGTCAAAGATGTCCGGAATCGGATCCTCTACGTACTGGCGATTTTAGTCGTGTTCCGGCTGGCCGCGCACGTGCCGGTGCCGGGGATTCGTACCGAGAACCTGGCGAACTTCTTCAACCAGAACCAAGTCCTGGGCCTGCTCAACGTGTTCTCCGGCGGCGCGCTGGAGAATTTCTCCGTGGTCATGTTGGGCGTGAGTCCGTACATCACGGCATCGATTATCTTTCAGCTGCTGACCATGATTATTCCGCGGCTTGAGGAACTCTCCAAAGAAGGGGAGCGCGGGTATCAGAAGATCAACCAATGGACGCGGTTGCTGACCGTGCCGCTCGCGATTGTCTCCGGGTACGGAACTCTCGTACTGTTGCAGCGAGGCGGTGCGATTCAGGGCCAGGCCGCAGCGGGAACATCACAGTTATTGGGCAGTCTTACGTTAGTGCAAACCATTACCGCACTGGTTGTCATTACCGCCGGCAGCATATTCCTGATGTGGTTGGGCGAATTGATTTCTGAGAAAAAAGTCGGCAACGGGATTTCGCTGTTGATTTTCGCCGGGATTGTGGCGCGCGTGCCGAGCGGCATTCAGCACACGATCGCGCTGTTTGACCCGTCGCAGTTGTTCACGATCATCGGTTTTATGGTGGTTGGTTTGATTACAATTGGGGGCGTGGTGATTGTGACAGAAGCGCAGCGCAATATTCCGGTGTCGTATGCGCGGCGGATTCGCGGCAATCGCGTGTATGGCGGCGTGGACTCACACCTGCCCATGCGCGTGAACCAGGCTGGCGTCATTCCGATCATTTTCGCGGTGTCGTTGGTGATTTTCCCATCGGTCATTGCGCAGTTTTTTGTGCGCTCGAATATTGCCTGGGTGGCGAGCCTGGCACAGAGCACGATTACGTTCTTCCAAGGCGGCATTGGTTTTGATGTGGTGTATTTCTTCTTGGTGGTGGCGTTTACGTTTTTCTATACCAGCGTGGTGTTTCGGCCTGACCAGATTGCAGAGAACTTGCAAAAGCAGGGCGGCTTTATTCCGGGTATTCGCCCGGGCCGCCAAACCATGGAATACCTGGGCTACGTCTCAAACCGGATTGTGTTGGCTGGTGCGCTTTTCCTGGGCACGATTGCCGTGATGCCGAGCATTGTGCAGCAGGCAACGAGCGCAACCGCACTCTCGATTGGCGGCACATCACTTTTGATTGTTGTTTCGGTGGTCATTGAGACCGTGAAGCAGATTGAATCACAGCTGATCGTCCGTGAATACGAAGGGTTCTAAGAAGGCCGCGCCGAAGTCGCCGTTGCGCATCGTGCTCTACGGTCCGCAAGGGTCTGGGAAAGGCACGCAGGCAGAAGTGCTGGCGGCGAAGTTTGATTTGCCGATTATTACCGCCGGCAATATTTTGCGCAGTGCCATGCACAAGAACACGCCGTTCGGCCGATCGATCAAACGCATCTTGGATCGTGGCGGCTTGTTGCCTAATCCTATGACGAACAAGCTCATGGAACCGGCCTTGAAGAAGTTCAGCCGGACAGGATTTATTCTCGACGGTTTTCCGCGCACCATGCCGCAACTTCGGTTTGTCGAGAAGATTGCACCGCCGAATGTGGTGGTCCTGCTCCATCTCTCTGATGCTGAGGCGGTTCGTCGGCTTTCAAATCGTCGGGTGTGTCGCCGCGAACACATTTACCACCTGCTTTCCAAGCCGCCGCGTCGGGCTGGCATTTGTGATATTGATGGGTTGCCGTTGGTGCAGCGGCATGATGATACGCCCGTGGCCATCCGCGAGCGCCTTAAACTTTTCCATGAGCAGACTGAACAGGTGTTGAGATATTTTCGTAAACGCGGAATTCTGGTGACCGTTGATGGTCGGCCCTCTATTCTAAAAGTATCGCAAGCGTTACAGCAGGCGTTAAAAGTTTTTCTTGCGCAATGAGTCGCACCGACGAACAACGCATCGCAGCCATGCGGGAAGGCGGACAACGTCTGGCCCGCGTTTTGCAATCGGTCATAGAAGAGGTGCGGCCGGGAGTGACCACGGGCGAACTCGACGCCATTGCTGAGGCAGGCATTCGCGCGGCAGGCGGCATGCCGTCATTCAAAGGCTATAACGGCTACCCAGCGAGCTTGTGCACGTCGGTGAACGCTGCGGTGGTGCATGGCATTCCACGGCCTGACTGGGAGCTGCACGAGGGCGATATTGTCGGTCTGGACATTGGCATGGTCTACGACGGCGCCTACACCGACATGGCGTTTTCTGTGGGCGTTGGGGCAATTTCCAAACAGGCGCAACAACTCATGCAGGTGACGCGCGAATCGCTGCGGCGCGGCTTGCGCGTTGTGCGTGCCGGCGTGCATACAGGAGATGTGGGCGCGGTCATTCAGTCGTATGTGGAAGCTGCCGGGTTCGGCGTGGTGCGCGATCTTGTCGGGCACGGCGTTGGTAATGCCATCCACGAAGAGCCGCAGGTGCCAAACTTTGGACGGACAAAAACAGGCGACGTGTTGCATGCCGGTCAAACAATTGCCGTGGAGCCCATGGTCACGGCCGGGAACTACGCCGTACGCACGCTCGCCGACGGTTGGACCGTGGTGACGCGTGATGGTTCTTTGGCGGCACATTTTGAGCAGACCGTGGCA
>Ga0265292_1001019_pt1 | contig 28009 bp, 28 predicted proteins | sample Munlanlewell296A_FD_189080 | JGI IMG/M metagenome (GOLD analysis project Ga0265292, IMG submission 189080) | Leachate microbial communities from a municipal landfill in Southern Ontario, Canada - Leachate well 296A | ecosystem: Engineered > Solid waste > Landfill > Unclassified | place: Canada... | reverse complement strand
TGATGAGGTTCATCAGATAACATCATTTGGGTTTAATGCATTGCTAAAAACTTTAGAAGAACCGCCTGCACATGTTAAATTTATGATGGCAACAACTGAACCTCATGAGTTACCAAGGACAATTATCTCGAGACTCCAGCATTTTACACTTAAGTTAGTTCCTATCCCGCTGATATCGAAGTATCTCGATGAGATTATTGAAAAAGAACGCGGTGAAGGGCGTGAAATTAAAGTTACAAAGGAAGCGCTGGATCTTATTGCAAAAAACAGCGGGGGTAGTGTGCGTGATGCACAGAGCTTACTCGACCAGGCTATTTCTTACGGTGGGGATAAAGTGGGGTACGAAGAAGTGTCTTCATTACTTGGATTGATACCGTCACAGGTTTTGCATGATATAACCCAGTGCCTCTCAGCTGGTAGGACAAGTGAAGTTTTGGAGTTACTTGAAACTAGTATGAATAACGGGTACGATGTTCACCAGCTGACAAAAGATCTCCGGGATTATTACCGTAAGATGTTGTTATTGAAATATAGTTCAAATGAAAAAAATGTTGCGAATCTCGGATTATCCAATGAATTAAAGGAATTAGTCAGGAAAACGGATGCTGCTCATATTCTGCGCGGTATTAAATTATTGGTACGGTGTGCTGAAGAAATGAAGTGGAGTGAATACCCCGGGATTGTTCTGGAAACAACACTTGCATGGTTGAGTAAGAAGGTTGTGAGTATTGAAACGCTTATGCAGGGAAGTGATACCGTGGTTGAGGAACCGGAGAAGGAAAAGGTCATTGATAAAGTTACGCCAGTGCTTTCTGAAGAACAAAAAACTGATATGGTTGAACATAAACTGTTTTCTCTATGGGAGCAAATAACAAGAAGAATTACCGGTAAGAATTTAATCGGTGAAAGTATGAGGAAAGCACAGCATAGAATCGAGAACAATAAAATTGTTGTCACGGTAACCGACGAAGTTGCAAAACATAAGATCTTAAAAGATATCAGGATGGTAAAACAGGAAATTGTTCATATGGTACCTGAGGTCGAGGGGTATGAACTTGAAGTACTCGTTGAGAAACCGGTGGAAGATACTGTTATAGTGGAACCCTCTGGTAATACCTCAGGCAACAGGGATACCGGGGTGGAGACTGAACTTGATCCCAAAGATGAAAAAGCGACACAGATACAGTTTGATCTACATGGTGTGCAGGAAACCTTCCCTGAAGCAAAAATTGTTGGAAATAATGAGATAGATACTAATAAGGATAATTCAGGAAAAAGTAAGAAATGAACTGGTGTTTATGGTAAAGGTATTTGATAAACTTGTGCAGGCATTACAGAAACTTCCCGGGATAGGCCCGCGTGCAGCTGAACGGTTAGCGTACTATGTCCTTCGTACTAACCGTGAAGAAATAGTTGAACTGGCTAATGCGTTAGTATCTTCAAAACGTGATATCAAAAAATGTTCAGTATGCTATAATTATACGGAAACAGATCCGTGCGAGATATGTGGTGATAGTAACCGCGATAAAACATTGCTATGTGTTGTAGAACATCCGCAGGATGTTTCCGCAATTGAAAATATTAAGTCTTTTAATGGTTTGTATCACGTACTCGGGGGGCCGATTTCGCCATTAGATGGAGTGACACCCGATAAACTAAAGCTCAACGAACTTTCAACGCGGGTAAGTAATGGCAGCGGGATAAAAGAAATTATTTTAGCGCTTGACCCTGATATAGAAGGCGAAATGACAGTGAACTATATCGTAGCTCAGTTAGAGAATATAAATGTAAAAATTACGAGGATCGCTTACGGCATTCCCGCTGGGGGTGACCTCGAATATGCGGATAGTGTTACTTTAAGTCAATCAATTGAAGGCAGGAAGGAGTTAAGAAAGAAATGAGTGAATTAACAGAAATTAGATGGCATGGTCGTGGAGGGCAGGGGGCTAAGACAGTAGCGTTATTATTTGCGGAAGCAGCACTTGCAACCGGTAAACAGGTACAGGCGTTTCCGGAATATGGCCCGGAACGTATGGGTGCGCCGGTATTTTCGTTTGATAGAATAAGTGATGAACCGATTACATTGCACTGCCATGTGCAATCGCCAAAATACGTTGTGGTTCTTGATCCGACGTTAATTGAAACTGTGAATGTTACCGAAGGGTTAAAAGATGATGGTGCGATTATTATTAACTCGCCATTACCGGCATCAGAGATGAGAAAGAAAATTAATCCGACAAAAGCGCAGGTGTTTACGGTGAATGCCAGCGAGATTGCGATACAAACAATTGGGCGGAATATACCTAATACACCGATGATGGGCGCGTTGGTTAAGGTTAGTAAATTGTTAAAGATAGAAGGTGTTCTTGAAGATACCAAGCATAAACTTGAAAAAAAGTTTAGGAATAAACCTGAGATAATTGATGGGAATTTAAAGTCTATACAGCGTGCATATGACGAAGTTAAAGGTGAATAAGTATATATTTTAGAAGGAGTTGTCATAATGAAGAAGCAAGGATGGAAAGAGTTGCCGGAAGGTGATATACTCGCACCGGGAACAGCTGCAAATTTTAAAACAGGTGATTGGAGGTCCGAACGCCCGGTTTGGGATTCTACTAAGTGTAAACACGACCTTATGTGCTGGGTGTATTGTCCGGATAGCGCTATCATTACTAAAGACGGTAAAATGTGCGGGATCAATTACGATCATTGTAAAGGATGCGGGATTTGCGCTCATGTTTGTCCGTTAAAAGAGAAGGCTATTAAGATGGAACCCGAAGAAAAGTTTCGGCAAGGGAAATAAGTAGGAAGGTGAAAGGAGTCTATTATATATGAAAGATATAGCTAAAACCGGGAACGAAGCGGTTGCCGAAGCTATGCGCCAGATTAATCCTGACGTTGTTGCGGCATACCCTATAACACCGGCAACTGAAATAGTACAGATATTTTCGCAGTTTGTCGCTGATGGATTAGTGAAAACCGAATATGTAGCAGTGGAGAGCGAACACTCTGCGATGTCCGCGTGTATCGGCGCATCAGCCGCAGGTGCGCGTGCAATGACTGGAACGTCAAGCCAGGGTTTGGCATTGATGTGGGAAATGTTATATATCGCAGCCGGGTTGAGGATGCCGATAGTTATGGGAGTAGCTAACCGCGCGTTATCAAGCCCCATAAATATACACGGTGATCAATCCGATGTCATGGGTACCCGTGATTCCGGGTGGATACAATTACATGCTGAAAATACGCAGGAAGCTTATGATAATATTATACAGGCAGTAAAAATTGCGGAAACCGCAAAGTTACCTGTGATTTCAACAATGGATGGTTTTATTATCAGTCATTGCATGGAAGTTGTAAAATTACTTGAAGACGCGCAGGTGCAGGCTTTTGTTGGCGACTATAAACCCGAACGGTACTTGCTGGACGTAGATAATCCATTTACGCTTGGCGCGATTGACCTACAGGATTATTATTTTGAGCATCGCAGGCAGTTGGCAGATGCGATGGTTAAATCCAAAGATATCGTGCTTAATGTTGGAAAAGAGTTTGGTAAAAAGTTTGGGCGCGAGTACGGTTTATGGGAAAAAGTTAATATGGATGACGCGGAATTAGCGCTTGTCGTTATAGGTTCAGCTGCAGGGACTGCAAAAAATGTTATTTCTGAACTTAGAAAACAGGGGAAAAAGGTTGGGATGCTGAAACTACGCGTCTTCCGTCCGTTTGCGGCGGATGCATTAGCGGAAGAATTGAAAAATGTTAAATCCGTAGCTGTTCTGGATCGTTCAGATTCATGTGACGGTTTTGGCGGGCCGATTTTTGATGAAGTACGGTCAGCGTTGTATGACCTTGATAAACGGCCTTTGATGACGAACTATATCTACGGCCTTGGCGGGCGCGAGTTTGACTTAAATGATATTAGATATATTTATGAAGAACTTGGCAAGATATTGAGTGCTGGAAAAGTTGGGTCTAAGATAAACTATATCGGCGTTCGGGAATAGGTCGTAAGAATATTTTTAAGAAAGGGATAAATATAACATGGCTACAATAAGAGATTTAGCAAAAAAGCCTGAGTTGTTTACTGGAGGGCATAGGCTGTGCGCAGGTTGTGGTGCGGGTATTATTGCCCGGCAGGTGTTAATGGCAGCGAATACGCCGGTAGTAGTAGCAAATGCTACGGGTTGTCTTGAAGTTTCTTCTACAATATTTCCGTATTCCGCGTGGAAGACGTCATGGTTTCATAGCGCATTTGAGAACGCAGCAGCTTCATGTAGTGGAATAGAAGCGACATATCGTTCACTTAAACGTCAGGGGAAAATTAATAAAGATATACGGTTCATCGCGTTTGGTGGTGACGGCGGGACATATGATATAGGATTACAATCTTTGTCCGGTGCAATGGAGCGCGGACATAGGATGTTATATGTATGTTATGACAACGGAGCGTATATGAATACCGGGATACAGCGTTCATCCGCTACGCCGATTGGAGCGTATACCACTACTGCTCCCACGGGTAAAGAAAAAAAAGGGAAGGAACAACAACGGAAGGATCTTACAGAAATAATGGTTGCTCACAGTATTCCTTATGTCGCTCAATCGGCAGTAGGGTTTTGGAGTGACCTTGTAAATAAGGTACAGAAAGCGTTGGATACCGACGGTCCGACTTTTATTAATGTACTTCAGCCGTGCCGGTTGGGATGGGGACATGCTCCGGAGACTATAACAGATATTGGTAAACTCGCGGCGGATACTTGTTTTTGGCCGTTATACGAAGTGGTGGACGGGACGTATAGGGTTACGTATAAACCAAAAGAAAAGAAGCCGGTTACTGAATTTTTGAAAACTCAGGTGCGGTTTAAGCATTTGATGTCACCAGACAGCCAGGATGTTGTGGCTAAGATGCAGAACGAAATTGACCGCAAGTGGAATCGTTTACAAAAACTTCATGCGGATGGCATTGCTGCAGCAGCAGCGGTTCCTGCGGGGGATGCTAAGTAGTGGGTTGGTAACTTATGAACGGAGAAGTTTTCTTTGATTAATAAAGCTGATATTATCACTCATTACGAGTACTATGCCGGGACAATTGATGAATGGCAGGGTAGGAATAAGTATTACCACAATACTATAAAAGAGGTATTGGGGTTTGCAGTAATGCAAAACTGTAAAGTACTTGACCTGTCCTGCCATAACGGTGCGTTGTTGGCGAGTTTAAAACCTTCATACGGTATAGGGATTGATATCAGTCCGAAGATGGTTGAGCTTGCAGGTAAGAATTATCCGGAAACCAATACTAAATTTGTTTGTGCAGATATTGAGAAAGATAAGTTTCCTTTCGCTGAAGATGAAAAGTTTGATTATATTATCCTGAATAACACATTAAGTGAAACCGCGGATATTCAGAAATTGTTCAAACGTATAACAAAACATTGTACCAGTGATACACGCGTAATTGTTATGCAGTACAATCCGATATGGCAGCCATTACTGAAGTTCGGCGAAAAAGTTGGGTTAAAAATGCCGGAGATGAACCATAACTGGTTATCAATCGATGATGTAGAAAATTTTTTGGAGATCACTGGCTATCAGCCGGTCAAGCGCGGGTATTCTTTATTGTTCCCTAAATACATACCGGTCATCAGCGAGATTTTGAACAAATTCTTTGCAAAGATACCTTTTCTGCGCAGGTTGTGTATTATGCAATACTGTGTATCGCGTATGTTGATACCTCCGGAGAATGCGGAGGATATGACAGTATCTGTGATCTTGTGTGTCAGGGATGAAGAGAAAAATGTTGAGCCTCTGGTGCAGCGTATACCTGTAATGGGTAAGCATACGGAGATCGTGTTTGTGGAAGGCGGATCCAAGGATAATACCCGCACGGAAGTTGAACGTATTATCACAAAATATCCTGAAAAAGATATTAAGTTGTATATCCAGGATGGTAAAGGTAAAGCGGACGCTTGCAGAAAAGGGTATCTTAACGCAAACGGTGATTTTATGATACTACTGGAAGCAGACCTCACTACCCCACCTGAAGAAGTACAGTTATTTTATGATGTATATAAAGCTGGTATAGGAGAGTATATCAACGGAAGCCGGCTTGTTTACCGTATGGATAAAGATAGTATGCCGTTTGTTAATCATATAGGCAACCGCTCGTTTGGTATTATTTTTTCATTACTCCTGGGTCAACGTTTTACGGATACGTTATGCGGTTTAAAAGCTATCTCAAAAAATAATTATCGTACAAAGATCACTGATGCGTTGAAGGTATGGGGTGATTTTGACCCGTTTGGTGATTTCGAACTTATCTACAGTGTAATCAAGAATAATATGAAAGTCGCGGAGGTGCCTGTACATTATATCCCGCGTGTATACGGCGCACCGAAGACACAGGTGGTAAAACACGGGATGTTGCTGTTAAAGATGGTATGGGTGGCTTTTAAAAGGTTTGTGTTGTTCTAAATAGCCACGGGTGGAGAATATATAAGATGAAACTACCACAGAAGTCTAATATGCGTGTTACTAATTCTGAAGATCCTATCGAGTATTACTATAAACCATTAACCGGATTCATGTATCTAAAACGTTTAAAAATGGCAGAAAAGGTTGTTAAAACCGTGCACTGCAATAATTTGTTGGAGATAGGGTATGGCAGCGGCATATTTCTTCCGGAACTTTCGGTACATTGCGCGTCATTGTACGGTATGGATATTCATTCTAATGTTAAGTTAGTGCATGAAATGCTGGTAAAGGAAGGTGTTAATGCGCAGTTATCAACCGGCGATATTCTTAAGATGGAGTACTTAACCGGTCAATTTGATTGCGTAGTATGTTTAAGTGTTATGGAGCATATAGAGGACACGAAAACGGCAGTTGAGGAAATTCATAGAATTTTGGCGGAAAAAGGTTTCTTAATAGTAGGTATTCCCACAAAAAATGTTATTACAGACGGGTTATTCAAGATACTCGGGTTTGATCATGATAAAGAACATGTGTCCGGTCATAATAAAGTTATTGCTGAATTACGAAAAAAGTTTGATCTGCAGCTATTAGTTAAATTTCCTGTCATAACGCCCCTGGATTTGTCTTTATACACGGTAACGAAATGGGTAAAAAAGTAATTCCTCTATTAATAATCGTGGTTCTTGCGCTTGTGCCAAGGTTAGTGAATTTTGGTACACACGGGTTATTTTATTGGGATGAAGCATATTACGCGCTTGAAGCAAAAACAGTACCCACGGTTTTACATTATGTATTCAACGGAAATAAACAAAAAAGTGTTGCAGGGCTTAAATCAGAACTTATTGATAAAGGATGTATTTTCCCGACCGGTGTGGCAAAGCCGGGATTTATTACATTATTATCTATTGCCAGTACGGTTTTTGGTTCCAGGGATTATAGTGGGCATTTAATGTCCACTCTATTTAGTTTATTGACATTGATATTGGTATACGTACTGTCCATGCGTATCTACAATAATTTATATATCGCATCCACTGCGTGTTTATTAATGGCGGTAAGCGGTTACGATATACTGTACGCACGTAATGGGTTGCCATTATCTGCATGCTTGTTTTTTTTCACACTAAGTATCTTATTGCTTGTATCGGCGTATAACAGGCAGTGGGAGATAAAACACGTGTTTTTGTCCGGTATAACTGCCGGTATGGCGGTTACATGTCACTATACCGCGTTGGTCAGCAGTATTTTTGTTATGGCTCTAATCTTTGTGTATAGTTTGATAAAAGAGTGGAAGAATACGAAGTTTAACAGTGCCGTTAAAAATATGGGGATTTATATACTCGGATTACTGATTATTCCGGTCTCATACCAAATTGTGTATATGCTGATAAAAGCATTTTTAGGTAATAAACTTGAGGGTATAGTAGCAATGACATATTTTGAGTATTTCGCAAGGCAGTTTGGGTGGACTGTACAGGGATTGAATATCCGTGAAGCCGTTACTAATTACGATGTGTTGTTCTATATTAAAGCTATTTTGTTGAATAATGGTTGGGTTTTTTTGTATGCGTTAGTAACGTCGGTTGGATATTTCTTGATTAAGAATTTTAAAAAGTTTAATTTTATTGAAGCCTTGTTATTAATAAATACAGCGGTAATATTTGTTGTTTGGACTATGAAACCAGGGGTTACAGTTGCCAGGTTGTTATCCATAATATTTCCGTTTACCTATATCATGCTTGCGAAAACTGGTTGTGATTTTTATACCGGATTGAAATTGCCGGTATTAAAGGCAGTGGTTATATTAATAGGGGTTTTAGTAGTAATACAAAATGTTGTGATTGCAGGGGTACTGATAAATCTTAAATCCGGCTATCCTGATGTAGCATCATTTATTAAATCTACCGGCGAGACTGAAGTTGCAAGCCTCTGCGCGTGGCCTTATATGCAGTTTTATCTCGGTAAAAAAGTTTATGCTAATTCTGACAGGTTGAACACTGTCAAGGATATACTTACAATGGCAAAGGAAAGGAAGATTAAGTATTTAATTAAGGAGTTTGATATAAACGAGTATAACCATAATGAGCTTGAGAAAGAAGTTACTGCGATTCTTAGGCTGAAGAAACCCTTTAAAGTGTTTGACCATAAGTATCAGATAGAGAATATTGTTATAGACAACGATCCTGGTGCAATAAAGTATTTGAATGAAGCTAACCTGAAGAAAGTATATGTTTATGAAATTGCAAGTGTGTTTAAATAGATAATATATGACTGAAAATAAACGTATTGATAATGAAGTAAAACACGGGAAAAAAATTTTGCATGCCGCGGAAGATATCTGGGGCTGGGGAAGTCCTGCGGGACGTGTACGCGCAAACCGGCGTGCTGCTATTTTTGTGGAATTAGCTAAGATAAAAAAAACTGATAAAGTCCTGGAGATTGGCTGTGGGACAGGGTTATTTACACGGTTAGTTTATGCACGTACAGGCGCTGAGATTATAGCTACTGATATCGTTGATGATTTACTGGAGAAAGCAAGGATTGAATGTAAAGACGCGCGGTTTGTTCGGGAAGATGCTATGGCGTTGACCTGTACCGATAAAACGTTTGATGTTGTGTTTGGCAGTTCTATCTTGCATCATCTTAATATCGGGCTTGCGTTTAAAGAAATACTAAGGGTTCTAAAACCCGGAGGTAGGATGGTTTTTGCTGAACCTAATATGCTGAACCCCCAGATTTTGGTACAAAAAAATGTCGGGGTTATTAAGGAAGCTATGGGTGATAGCCCGGATGAAGCCGCGTTTATACGCTGGCAAGTTGAAAAAGTGATTAAAAATGCGGGGTTCATAAATACAAAAACGTTTCCTTACGATTTTTTGCATCCTTTTGTACCAAAACCTTTGATTTCGGCAGTATCATTCTTAGGCAGTATAATTGAAAGTATGCCCGTATTTCGTGAGATTGCAGGATCGGTTGTTATATACGGTGAGAAAATAGGGGATTAATTAATCTAGTTTAATCATATTAATAATAGCTGCGAGTACTGCTAATACTATAATCGTCAGGATAAAAGTTAGGCTGATGCCAAATTCCGGGATAAAATATAGTGTCACACTGAGTGACGCAATACCTGCTCCCAGTAAATCAAAGAAGTACAGGATGCCAGCGTTTTTTGTGAAATGCAAAGAAGTTGTATATATTGCGCCTACCGGCAAGGATATTAGTAGCATGGAAATAAAGAATAGTGTGCCTGCGATTGAGTAGTTTACGAATATGATACCCAGAATGAATGCTGTTAAATATAGGAAGATTGTGGAGTTGGTGAGGTAACGTAATAATTTTTCGCCGGTAAAAGTTTTTGTATTCAACATTTTTTCCGCAAGAATACTGCCGATACACAAACCAATCATAAATGCGGAAATAAGTAAGGATATCTGTTCGTAAAGATAACCGTAAATCACCTGAAAATTCAGGAGAAGTAATATTTCTGCGCACATGCTTAAGCCGCCGTACAAAAATACTGTTCCTAGCTGTAAACCATTGGGATTGCGTGTTACTAAAACCAATATCAGGATTACAGAAATAACTGGGATTATTATTTTTAGAATACGGGTTAATTGATTATGTGCAGCGGTAACGGTATAAGTGTTGAATTCGGGTGTTGTGGATTTCAGCCATAAAGCTATCATCGCGGTATAGGTTACGGGATGCGAATCCGTGTTTATTGAATGTTCATCTCTGCGTGTAAGTGTGCTGTGCCAGTACTGAAGCTTGTATTTATCAAATTTAAAGGGGAGATTGTGACGGTTGAGCGTTGATGGTTTGGGTTTTAGTAATTTGAGATTTATTAAGTACTGTTTTATTCCTGGTTGCGGAGTTTTTGAATTACAGTAACTTACTGCATACGCAGTGTTGCCGGGGAATATGTAAGTTGAAGGAAATGAGTTCCTCAAAGCAGAATATATGCTTGCGTTAATTTTAATAAGTTCATTGGTTAAATACACATCGGAAGAAGGGAAGGATAAACTTAGTATGCCGTTTGCTGATAAAATGTTGTTTAAAGATAAAAAAAATTCTTGGGTGAAGTATCGCGAGAAAAACAATGTTGTTGGTGCAGGGGCTGATAATATTACAGCGTCAAATTTATCTTTTATTGTGCTGTTGACATATCTTCTGGCATCAGTGTTTATTATTGTAACTTTCTTGTTTTGAAATACTGCTGCGCCAGCGGGAATTTGTTTATATATATCAACCAGTCCCGGGTCAAGGTCAGTATAAAGTATTGATCGGACATTAGGGTAACGCAGTACTTCTTGTATCACCAACGGCCCGCCGGTGATTATAAGTACATTTTGTATTTTAGGGTTTGAGAGTAAGGCAAGGTGTGTAAGGTATTCCGCGTGTTCAGTATTCTGTGTGGTGAACGTAAGTGCGCCGTTCTCATAGATACTGTATTGGTTGTCACGTTTAAGTAGTAGTATATTGCCGTATTTTGTATCTTTCGAAGTGAGTATCTGATAATTATTTTCCCACATTTTTTGGCGGATGGATAAGTCTAGGGTTTGTGAATTAAACAATGTTAAAAGTAAAATAGTTGCTATAACTGTATTAGAAAACCCTTCTTTTATTGGCTTCGATTGGCTGGTTTTCACATCATTCCTGGTTATAATAAAATACGTTACGATGTTGTTCAGTATTGATATGAGTAAACATAAGGTTAATGAGTTCATCCTTCCGGCAAAGATAAAGCTGAATATTATGCCTCCGGTAAAGGTTCCTAAGGTTTCGTAAATATATGCTTTATTCGGGTTGGCGTTCTGCGTGGATTGTAATAATGTTGATATAACGTTGAACTGTATGCCATAGATAATGCATAACGGCGCGGTGAACATAAAGTTGAGAAGTAATAACGGGAATGAAAGGTTTGTTCCAAAAGGGAGGTTCAATATAATACGTGAATAGCGTAAAGCTATGAGGGTTAATGGTATGAGTATAGAAAGTGTGAAGTGTATTGTGTTAAGTGTTTTTGCAGTGAATAATTTGCTGAAAGAGCTGGATATTAGTGTGCCGGTACCGACAAAGATAAGCCATAATGACAGGGTTAGGCCGATGTTTAATTCATTGCTTTGGTATACAGTTAGGAGTTCACGCAGAAGTGTTATCTGTGTAATTAACGAAGTTATGCCTAACACAGTGGCGGATATATATAGATTAATTAAATTCAACCGGATACCCTTGATAATTAGCTTATATTTACTTCTCTATTATAATAATAAATCTTGTATAATTTTAAGATGTTATGATAAAAAAGATTTTATCTGCTGATACAGCAATTGTATGTTTACTCACACTGATGCTCTGTGGGATGTGTGTGTTTACCATCCATGCAGTAGAGTTTGAGTACGGTGCAGTGGTTTCGCCAGGTGAATTATCGTACAGTGATGACAAAAAAAAGGATGAACCTCCGCGAGTATGGAATAAATACTGTTATCTTCTCTCAAAGGAATTCGGTGCGGAGCCTGAGTATGTCCAAAAATTGTTTCAGTCAGGATATGGATACTCTGAGCTAACGCAAATGTTTGTGATTTCCCGGATGAGTAAAAATACAGTCAAGGATATAGTTGTGTTACGCGAGAAAAACAAAAAGTTTGAGAGTATCTCAGGAACGTATAAACTTGATTATAAGGAAGTGTTGAAGGAAGCTGTGGGTATACGTGCAAAGTTAATGGCAAGGAAGGATAGTGTTATCTTAAGTACTACAACATACAAAGTTATTACGGAATAATTTAGTTAAGGAAGGGAAGTTAATGGACAAAAAGGTGTTTAGTTATCTGGTAATCGGCCTCTACGCTGTATCTGTTATTCTGGGCTTAGTGGTTATACTTAAACCCGGGGATAAAAGTAGTGTAAACAAAGTTAAGGACGGAAAAAGTGCCGGCGGAGTTGCTAATGCCGCACAGTTTTCTGGGAATAATGGCATCGGCGTGGTTACCATAAACGGTACTATACAATTTGACTCGCGGGATATGGGGTTCTCACCCAACGATTCAGGGAGGGTACTAAAGAAAATTGAAGCTTTTAAAAACCGTTCTGATATTAAGGCTGTGGTTTTGCGTATAAACTCACCAGGCGGGACAGTAGGGGCGGTACAGGAAATATATAGCGCTGTGCAAAAATTGAAGAAAGCAGGGAAAAAAGTTGTGGCATCCACCGGTGATATTTCAGCTTCCGGCGGATATTATGTTGCCTGTGCGGCAGATAAGATTATTGCTAATCCAGGCAGTATGGTAGGTTCTATCGGAGTAATAATGGAATTAGGTAATGTTGAGGGGTTACTAAAAAAAGTAGGGATCAAAATTGATACCATAAAAAGCGGTAAGATGAAGGATATCGGTAATTATTCCAGACAGATGACTGAAGATGAACGCAAACTTTTACAGGAGATGATTGATAGTACATACAACCAGTTTCTTAATGCCGTATCTACAGGGCGGGGGATTGAGAAAGATAAACTTGTGAATCTTGCGGATGGCAGAATATTTACCGGTGAACAAGCAAAATCTGTTGGGTTGGTTGATGAACTTGGGAGTGGTGATGATGCAATTCAAATCGCAGCGGCGCTCGCAGGGATTAAGGGTGAGCCAAGAGTAGTGACGGATAGCGAACCATGGGAGCAGTTTATGGATATGTTGAGTATGTCAAGCCGTAATGATGTCCTGCAAAAAGTCGGTGCAGTTGACGGGTTTAGGCTTGCATATAAGATGTATTATTGAATTGAGTCAAATATGAATATCATAGATTTTGTGTACGATATTATTTTAATACCAAAAACGTTTTTTGATAGCCTTGCCGGGAAAAGTAAGCTAAGTGGATGGGCATTCCTTTTATTGTTATTCTCAGTATTTACAAGTATGGTATCAATTCCGGTAGTATTAGGTATGAATCGCGAAGAAGGTGTATTGTTTATTTCCGCATTCACGGGGTTTAGGTATATCGTAACCGTAGTGTTGATTCTTTTATGGTCGTTAATCCTGAATTTTACCGCTGAAATTCTTAATGGCAAAGGTAAAGCAGTCGGGATGTTCAACGCTGTTATGTTTTCAACGTTCCCGCTGGTGTTTAGTATTCCAGCAGGATTTATCTCTTTAATGGTTCCATCGGGGTATGGGGTGTTATTATTTATGATACTGATGTTATGTTTGATACTTTGGATGATAAACCTGCAATTGATCAGCATAAGTAGCATACACGGAGTATCATATCTGCGTGCAGTAGGGGTAATAAGTATTCCCGCTGCAGTTATTACCGCATTATTTTTGTTGATCACAATTGTTGGCGTCATAATACTATCGACGATATGGGCGATGGCTGTTAAGTCTATAAATATTAGGCCGTTTTAAAAATAGTATTTAACAAAAACAGAATATGAACAAACCGTTATGGGATACTGTAAAAGAAAATGTTCGGAAAGTTTTGGTATTAAACGATTCTGTGCACGGGATCGCGCTGGGGTTTGCGATTGGATTATTTCTTTCCGTCCTACCGACATTTGGTATTGGGATGGTAGCTGCGCTGGCGTTATGCCCGGTATTAAAAATTAATCCAGTATCCACTTACGCAGGAACGTTACTGGTGAACCCGTTCACCGGGATATTTGTTTATGGGTTCAACTACTGGGTTGGAACATTGGTTATCAAACCCGGGAACAGTCAGGGGTTTGTTATACCAAAAAGTTTTTCTGGCTTATTAGATATGAGCTGGCAGCTGGTGATTGGAAGTTTTGTTAATGCGATTATTTTGTTCGTTGTTTCGTATTATATTGTGAGTTATGCTATGCAACAATACAGAAAACGTGGCGGTAACAATAGTGAAAACACAGCAAGGTAACGCGTCTTTCAAGAAACAATACCGTCCATCGTATCTGCGGATATCTTTATCTGACCTAAAACAAGTGCGTGATAGATTGATGGCGTATATGGAACATTGTGAGTTATGCCCAAGAAAGTGCGGGGTCAATCGTTTAAAAGATGAACACGGTGTTTGTCGGTCAGGGCGTAATGCTGCTGTGTCAAGTTATAACGTTCATACCGGTGAAGAACCGCCGGTTTCTGGTGTCAAAGGGTCAGGGACTGTGTTCTTTACAAACTGCAACCTACATTGTGTTTTCTGTCAAAATTATCCTATAAGCCAAATGGGTAACGGTAAAAAAGTTACATCTGATGAGTTAGCAAAGTATATGGTTGAACTCCAGGGACGCGGGGTGCATAATATTAATTTGGTTACCCCCACACACGTAACTGCGCAGATGGTTGAGGCTCTGGTACTTGCGCGGGAAAAAGGGTTACGGGTGCCATTGGTTTATAACACCAGCGGGTATGATTCAGTTAAGGTAATAAAACTTCTTGAAAATATTGTTGATGTTTATCTGCCGGATATAAAGTATACAGACAATGTTTTGGCGGGTAAGTATTCCGGTGTAAATAATTATGTTGAGAATAATAAGCTTGTGTTGAAAGAGATGTATCGCCAGGTAGGAGACAGTCTTAAACTGGATAGCAGCGGTAATGTAATGCGGGGAATGATTGTCCGGCATTTAGTTTTACCGGGAAATCAGGGAAATTCTGAAGCCGCGCTAAAATTTATTGCGGAAGAGTTGTCTCCAAAAATGTACATAAGTCTGATGGCACAGTACCATCCTGCGTATAAGGCTGAAGCATATACAGAATTGCAGCGGAGGTTAACACAGGAAGAATATGATAGTATACTGTCAGTTGCGGATGAGTTGTTGTTAGAAAACGGATGGCGGCAGGAGTTGTGAGTATGGGCATTATTTTTCAAAAAAGTCATTCATGGAATCTTGAACCTGACGACGCTGTGGCGGTACAAAACAGGTTGAGGCTTGAAATTCAGAAGTTTGATAGATTCAGTACTCCCGAAGAAATTAATTTTATCGGTGGAACGTATGCGTGCGTAGTACAGACAGAACGTTTACTGATTGCCGGTGGAGTGGTAGTTTTGGACTATGCAAAAGGAATGGTGATTGCGGAACATCAGGTTATTATCCGCGAGTTTGACTGGATGACGCCGTATAGTGCTGAATTCCTTGCATTTGCGCATCTGCCTGTTATTATTGAATGTATGCAGAAGTTGGAAACTGTGCCTGAAATAACATTTGTTCATGGGCATGGATACGCGCATCCACGGGCTATGGGTATCGCTACGCATCTCGGGATTCTAGGTGGAATACCGACCATCGGATGCGCGAATAAGTTGTTGTTCGGTGAGGCAGAAGATCCGCCACCGGTTAAAGGCGGGTATACATTTATCAAAGATGCTGTAGGTCAGGTGATAGGATACGCGCTTACGGCTAAAGATAAAACTAAACCCATATATGTTTCTGCGGGTAATATGGTTACTCTTGAACTTGCGTCGGATATGGTTATACGTTGCTGCAAAAAAAACCGTTTACCGGAACCGTTACGGTCAGCGAGGGAAGTAGTGAAAAATATGGTTGGACACATGGCTGAATTTGAGAATGATTAGCATAAACAAATTGATTGCACGGAGGGTATTGTAATGGCAGGATTTATAAGGAAAGCAATGTATGCCGGAAGTTGGTATCCTTCAGTAAAAGGTGCGGTTAAGAATTATATTATTCCCGACGCAAAAAAGAGGGAAGTGATAGGATGTATTATTCCTCATGCGGGATGGATGTTTTCCGGGAAAATTATGGGTGAAGTTTTCAGCGGGATTGAACCGCCTGAAACGTTCGTTATTCTATCACCCAACCATACCGGGCTAGGGGAAAGCGTAAGTATTTTGCCGGAAGGCGGATGGGATACACCGTCGGGTATTGTGCAAACAGATGAAGTGTTTGCGGATAAATTACTTGCTTGCGCAGGAGTATTGAAAGCTGATAAACTAGCGCATTTACAGGAGCATTCTATAGAAGTCCTGTTGCCTTTTATCAAATATATGTTTACGGAGTCAAAAATAGTGCCAATTTCGTTTTATGATTATAGTTTTGATGTATGCGACGATATTGGCAACGCAATTGCTGATGTTATAGCAGCAACTTCCAAAAAAGTTGTGGTGATTGCTTCTACTGACATGAGCCATCATGTAACTCAAAAGGTTGCCGAGGAAAAGGATAAACTCGCAATTGAGCAAATAACAAAAATGAATCCAAAAAAAATGCTTGAAGTTATTGAGGATAATGAAATATCAATGTGTGGCAGCGGGCCCGTTGCAGCTATGCTGATTACTGCAAAGAAGATGGGAGCGAAGAACGTGGAAATCGTGAAACACGCTACCAGCGGGGATGTAACCCATGATTATGACGTCGTAGTAGGGTATCTCGGTGCTGTGGTGTATTAGGTCTTAAATGAAAAACAGTGAAGTTACTGAAGTTTTGAACGAAATATCTGCTCTCCTGCAGTTATTGAATGAGAATAAGTTTAAAATCAAGGCGTATGCAGTAGCAGCACAAAAAGTTACTGACCTACCGGAAGATATCGCGGAGGTTGCTAAAGGCGGAGAGAAGGAGTTGCTAAAACTCGATGGTATCGGTAAAGGAATTGCTGACAAAATAATGGAATACCTTAATACCGGACGGGTAGGGTATATCGATGAGCTCACCAATAAAGTTCCTGCAGGGTTACTGGAAATCCTGAAGATTCCTGGGATGGGTCCAAAACGCACGAAATTGGTTTATGATAAACTCGGAATCCAGTCAGTTGATGAGTTGTATAATGCGTTGAAGAATAAAAAATTTGATGGTTTTCCCGGGTTCAAAGAGAAGATGGTGAGTAATATTTTGCAGGGGATTGAGTTGCGGAAGGATGCGGGGAAACGGTTATTATTATCTGATGCGTTAGAATTAGCTGAGCAGGTAGTAAAAGTATTGAGTAATATTGATGCTGTCCTTAAGGTGGAATACGCAGGGTCATTACGCAGGCGCAAGGAAACTATTGGGGATATTGATATTTTGTGTTCGGTAGAACAAGGAAGAAGTAAGGATGTGGTTGATGTGTTCACTGCGTTACCGGTAGTAAAAAGTGTTATCGCAACCGGGGATACAAAGGTTAGTGTTTTAACGTCCAATAATGTTCAGATGGATTTAAGGATGGTGGGATTGGACAGTTTTGGTGCGGCATTACAATACTTCACCGGGTCAAAGGAACATAATGTTGTACTTCGTGAATACGCAGTGAAGAACGGGTTTACTTTGAACGAATACGGGTTGTTCAAAGCAGGGAATAAGAGTGTTAAACTCGCAGCTAAGAATGAGGATGATGTTTATAAAGCGTTAGGTATGGATTATATTTCGCCGGTACTTCGGGAAAACAGGAGTGAAATTATTTCGGCATTGACTCATAAACTGCCAGTTTTAGTGGAACCCGGTGATATAAAAGGTGATTTTCATGTGCATTCCGTGTATAGTGACGGAAAAAATAGTGTGATGGATATTGCGCTGGAAGCTGTTAAGTTGGGGTATAAATGGGTGGTTATAACAGATCATTCTAAGTCTTTACGTATAGCAAATGGGTTGTTGGTAAAGGATATAGAAAGGAAACTTAAGGAGATAGATAAAACCAATGAGAAAATTGGTGATAAAATCCGTGTTTTTTCCGGTACTGAAGTAGATATTCTTTCTGATGGTACACTTGATTATCCTGATGACGTCTTAAAACAGTTCGAGTTTGTTATTGCTGCGATACATACAGGGTTCCAGCAAAGTGAGGAACAGATTACCACAAGGATATTGGGTGCTATGGGTAATAAATACGTTAATTCAATCTCGCATCCCACAGGCAGGTTGCTCGGGCAGCGTTTAGCGTATAATGTCGATATGGAAAAACTTATGGTATCCGCAAAAAGTACGGGGACTTGGCTTGAACTAAATGCTAATCCCTATAGGCTGGATATTAACGATATTTTTTGTATGCGCGCAAAGGAGTTAGGGGTGAGGGTTACAATAGGATCCGATGCCCATAGCTTGGAACAATTGGAATATTTAGGATTAGGTTTATCAACTGCGCAACGCGGATGGTTAGAGGTGAATGATGTGGTTAATACCATGACTGCTGCGGAATTGAAGGATAGTTTTAAAAGTAAGAAATAATAATAGTTAGTATTTTAGTAATAGATTGTGCTTGAAAAAAAACTGGAGATATGGTATATATTTTACTTTTAGTAGTACAATCTGTAGCGCGGTATTATGTGTTAATGGTAGAATTATATATAAAGTAAAGGTGAAAAAATGGAAAAACTACCGGAACTTAAGATTGGTGATCTCGTTATATCGCCTCCGATAATTCAAGGCGGTATGGGTGTACGTGTATCATTGGCTTCACTCGCGGGTGCGGTTGCGAGGGAAGGGTGTGTGGGTACTATCTCTGCGGCGCTGATTGGCGGATGGACCAGTCATAATAGTATGAAGGGTTTCCAGGAAGCGGACATCCGGGCATTACGCTATGAAATCCGTCGTGCGCGTGAAATCAGTGAGGGTAAAGGCGCATTGGCGGTGAATATCATGGTGGCTTTGACTAACTACGAAGTTTTAGTACAGGAATCGGTGAGGTCAAAGATAGATTTAATCCTTGCTGGTGCGGGATTACCGACTAATCTCCCAAAGTATGTTAAAGACACAAAAACTAAGGCTGTGCCTATAGTATCATCTGGGAAAGCTGCGCATGTTCTCTGTAAAATGTGGAAGGTGAAACATGATTATTTACCTGATGCACTTATCGTTGAAGGGCCGTTAGCGGGAGGGCATCTGGGATTTAAGTTTGAACAACTTGAACCCGGGATGTTGCCTAATATTGATGATATTGTGGTTGATGTCGTAAAAGTGGCAAAGGAGTGGGGTGAGAAGTACGGAAAAAATATTCCGGTCATCGCAGCAGGCGGGATTTATACTCATGAAGATATTGTGCGGGTATTGAAACTTGGCGCAAGCGGAGTGCAAATGGCAACACGGTTTGTATGTACCAACGAATGCGATGCGTCACCGGTATTCAAACAAAAGTATCTTGAGTGTAAACCTGAAGATATTGTTATCATAAAAAGCCCGGTTGGTATGCCTGGCCGCGCGATTAATAATAGTTTCCTTGAGAGATCAGAGCGTGGTGAGATTAAGTTTAGGTGTCAGTACCAATGTTTACGTACATGTGTTCCGGGTAAGTCGCCGTACTGTATCGCAGAAGCGCTGGTTAATGCTGTCACCGGTGAGGTTGATAAAGGCTTCGTTTTTGTTGGAGCAAATGCTCATCGCTGTGACAAAATAGTATCAGTAAAAGAGTTAATCAACGAACTTGCGAATGGGTAAGGTAAGTTAATAGTATAAAAACAGGGTATTCCCCTGGTTCCTATATAAACATAACACATCTATTCTAGCGCTGCGTTTTATATAATCAATGCTTAACAGGTATATTTATTGATATCATGTTTAAAATAAATAGATAGGAGTTAGTTATGCCACAAATCGTTCTGTTTCCGCTTATCGGCCTTTTTGCGGGATTAATGCAAGGATTTTTTGGTGTTGGCGGAGCTGTACTTATCATCCCCGGGTTGGTGTACCTCGGGAAGTTTACGCAAATGCAGGCACAGGGGACAAGCCTCGCGACGTTTCTTTTGCCGATAGGGATATTTTTTGCGGTACTCAATTATCATCGCACGGGGAATGTTAATATTAAAGCTGCGTTATTGATGACCTTAGGGATGGTAGCCGGTGCATACTTCGGATCGTTGGTGGTGAGACATGTGCCGGATGTTATATTAAAACGTTTATTTGGCATATTATTGGCAATCATAGCGGTGAATATGATAATCTCCGCAAAATAATGAATAATAATTGGAGAATAGTTTTAGTTTTTAGTATAGGAGCGTTAATAATGACAAGTATTACAAAACGCAGTGCCGCTGGTACTGCAGAACAGTTTTTACCGACGGATAAGTTTGTATTGCCTAACAAAGTTAAAGTTATGGTGAAGGAAGATCATTCATTACCTCTGGTATCAGTCTATGCATGGGTACGTACTGGCGCGGTTAATGAGAACGATAAGATTAATGGGATCTCACATTTTCTTGAACATATGTTATTTAAGGGAACGAAGAACCGTTCAACCGGTGAGATATCTTATACTGTTGAATCACTTGGTGGCAGGATGAATGCCGCAACATCTAATGAATTTACTGTGTATTATGTCGACATTCCATCGGAACACGTGGCAGTGGCGGTAGATTTACTGGCGGATATGACAAATAACGCGTCATTCCCGCCGGAAGAACTTGACCGTGAACGGTTGGTTATACTTGAAGAAATTAAACGCAGGGATGATGACAGCGATAATGCGTTGATTGATGAACTGATAAATAATTTGTATACACAAAGTTTGTACCGTTACAGAGTTATCGGTAGTAGTGAAACCGTCAGTGCGATTACCCGGGATGAACTTGTTAATTATTATAAATCAAGGTATGCAGGGGATAATGTTACGCTTGTAGTTGTAGGTGATGTTAACCCAAAAAAAGTGTATGAACTTGCAAAAGGTACATTTGGGAAATTACCCGGGAAAAAAGTTAAGGACGTGACGTTGAACCTAATCGAACCGGTGAAGGAAAGGTTTGTTGTTTCCAAACATAAACCTGTGCAGACTGCTATCCAGGCAGTGGCAATGCTTGGGCCGGATATTGAGTCAGATGACCAGTACGCAATGGAATTACTCGCAATGATACTCGGCCACGGGCGTGCGTCAAGGTTCAATAAGGTTTTGCGTGAAGATAAACAGTTGGTGTACGGTATCGGCAGCGGGTTTTGGTCACAAAAAGGGTCCGGGATGTTTATAGTGAACATGCGCGGGGATGATAAGAATATGACGCTTGCTTATGATGAAGTGTGTAACCAGTTGAATATTGTAAAGGAAAAGGGTGTGACACCAGAAGAACTGCAACGCGTGAAGAAGATGTCTACCAATAACTGGCTGTTCTCAAATGAAACCTATTCCGGGCAGGCCAATACTATAGGGTATGCTGTTGTAGTTAAGGATTTGAGTTTAGTAAAGGAAGCGCTAATAAAAATCGGGAAAGTAACGTTAGACGATGTTAAACGCGTAGCGAATAAGTATTTTGTTCAACAAAAGCCGAGTTATGTGGTATATCTCCCGGAAACGAGTGGTAAGTAATTAACTCTTATGCAGGATTATTGTAGTTATAAAGTATTTAGAAGGTGGATATTTATGGTAATTATGAGTACAGCATTTACGGCAATAGGGATACCCGCAGCGGAGCAATCATATGCTGCTGCAGGACAAAAAAAGAGTGTTATAAACGAAAAGGTTTACCCTAACGGTTTAAAACTTGTGCATAAATTAAATACAGCAAATACTATTGTCTCAATAAGCGCGTTCTTGAAGAATGGAAATTATTATGAACCACAGGATATGAAAGGGATCACGCATTTTGTTCAGGCGATTATCTCCAGAGGGACAAAAACTAAAACTTCGGAACAAATCGGTGAGTTATTCTCGGGGTCCGGCGCGATATTCGGTGCTGATACCGCGATGGATTATGCGGAAGTGTATATGGTTATCACAAAACCGGAACTCAAAGATATGTGGCAGTTGTTTTATGAGATAATCTCGGAACCCGTATTCCCGGATGCTGAGATCGAGAAAGAGCGTAAGGCTGGAATCGCAGCGATTAAGTCAAGGGAAGAGGAGATTTTTAATGTTGCGTTTGATAATCTTCAAAATTTAATGTATCCCGGGCATCCGTACTCATACCCTTCCATCGGAGAGATTGGGGTTATGGAAAAGATTAAGCGCGATGATTTGGTTAACTACCACAAAAATATGTATGTTCCTAATAATATGTTGTTGGTAGTAGTTGGAAATGTTTCCTGGGAGGAAACACAGAAGTTGGTAGATCAAACTTATGCGAAGATGATGAAAAACGAGGGGCTTTCATTCCCAAAAGTTGTTCCGGTGAATATGATTGAAAATAGCAGTGAGAATGTATATACCAAAAAGTTTAAACAAGGATACGTTATGCGCGGATACCTTGCACCAAATGCGATGGATGAAGATTATATTGTATTCAAGGTTATTAACGGTATACTCGGTGGTGCGATGAGTGCACGGTTATTTACAGAACTCCGTGATAAATTAAGCCTTGGGTATGAAGTTAATTGTTTCTTCCCAACGAAGAAGGATACCAGCCAGTTTGTGGTATACCTGGGGCTTGATGATAAACGCGTAGATACAGCAAAAGAGGCGGTTGAAAAGGAAATTGAAAAACTGCGTAGTGTTCCCGTAAGTGAAAAAGAGTTAAAGGAAACCAAACAGCATATCCGGGGGAGTTATCTTATGTCGCATTCAACGAATAAAAGCCAGGCATGGCTTTTGGGATGGTGGGAGATGGCGGGGAGAGGGTATGCGTATGATGATAAGTATTTAAGTGCGCTTGAGAAGGTTACATCAGAAGATATTATGCGGGTATCAAAAAAGTATTTTACAAATTATATTACAACAGTAGTGCGGAGCGGGTTAGAAAAGTAAGTAAATGAAGCATTGCAGACTGATATTACTCATACCCCTTATCCTGTGTTCCTGCGGGAAAAGTGTTGATAACGATAAAATAGTTAGTAATGATACATTACAAAAAAGTGTGCCCGCATACGGGGATACTTATATCGAATCTACCATCGGTGATGCGAGCTACCTCAACCCATTACTCGCAACGGATTCTGCTTCCGCAGGGGTTAATAACCTGGTCTACAACGGGCTTGTGAAGTATGATAAAGATATTAAACTCGTGGGTGACCTCGCAGAATCGTGGGACGTTACTTCCAACGGGTTGGTTATCACGTTCTACTTGCGCAAAAACGTATATTGGCATGACGGTGTGAAGTTTACCGCAAAAGATGTGGTGTATACTTACAACCGGTTGATAGATCCTAAAGTACGGACGCCATACGGTGCGGATTTCGCGTTAGTAAAGTCTGTGACTGCGGTTAATGATAATACTGTCCGCGTAGTGTACAAAGAACCTTTTGCCCCTGCTCTTGAGTCCTGGGGGATGGGTATCGTTGCGCAACACGTGTTTAGCAACGCTGTGGGTGAGGAGTTTAATAATCATCCGTCTAACCGCAAGCCTGTTGGCACAGGGCCGTATGTTTTCAAGGATTGGAAGACAGATGAAAAGATTGTGCTTACCTACAACCCAAACTATTTTGAAGACCGTAAGCCCGGACAAACGGGGCGCGTGTATCCTTACTTCAATAAATACGTTTTCCGCGTAATCCCAGACCAGTCCGTTGAGTTTCTTGAACTACGTAATGAATCAATTGATTCTATGGGGTTAACCCCTGACCAGTACAACGCGTATCCTGAGTATTTCAAAAAATATAATAAGTTCCGGTATCCGTCGTTTAGTTATACGTATATGGGATATAACCTTGAGAATCCGTTATTCAAGGATAAACGTGTCCGTCACGCGTTGGCGTATGGTTTAGATAAAAAACAGGTTATCCAGGGTGTACTGCTCGGGCTGGGTAAGCCCGCAACCGGGCCGTTCCCGCCAAGTATGTGGGCGTATGATCCTGAAGTCAAGGATTATGAGTATAACCCGGAGAAAGCGAAAAGTTTACTTGCAGAGGTTGGGTGGAAGGATGTTAATAACGACGGGATACTCGAGAATGCTGAGCTATACGCAAAAACAGGTAAACTTCAACCATTTGAGTTTACTATTATGACCAACCAGGGGAATAAGTTGCGTTCTACCACGACCGAGATTGTACAGTTATGCCTCCAGAAGCTCGGGATAAAGGTTAATATCCGGATTGTTGAGTGGAGTACGTTTATACATCAGTATGTTGACAAAAAAAAGTTTGATGTTGTTATACTCGGGTGGAACCTTAGCCGTGACCCTGACCAGTACTCTATATGGCATAGTTCACAGCGGAAAGAAGGGCAGTATAATTTTGTTGGGTACGCGAATCCTGAAGTTGACCGCTTACTTGAGAAAGGGCGCAGGGAGTTTGACGTTGCGAAACGCGAGAAAATGTATCGCAGGATACACGCGATTATCAATGATGACCAGCCGTACTGTTTCCTGTACTACCCAGACTCTTTACCAGTAGTGCATAAACGTATACAAAACGTGGAGCTCGCGCCCGCAGGGATCGGGTGGAACTTTGTCCGGTGGTATGTCCCGAAATCGCAGCAGAAGTATCAACAGTAAAACTTGACAAAACAATCATTTTGACGTATACTATACAGTGTAATAGACGAAAATCGTTAATTTCGTATAATAGGAGTGCGTGAAGTGGATAAAAATGAGATATTAGCCATATTGAAAGATTGGAATGATTGGGATGGCCAACAAGATATTGGCACTATCAGAAATGCCTATCTTAACAGATTAGAAGCCCTTGTTACGGGGTCTAAGCAGATACTTACTATAACTGGCCCAAGGCGCGCGGGAAAATCGTATCTTATGCGTCGGATGGCAAGACGGCTTTCTGATAAAGGAGTAAATAGAAAGAATATTCTTTTTGTTAATTTTGAAGACCCACGGTTCACGTCACTTGACACAAAACTGCTTGCTCAAATCTATGATGTTTATAAAGGTTTTATAGCTGCCGCGGATACGCCGTATATTTTTCTTGATGAAATCCAGGAAGTGGAGGGATGGGAAAAATGGGTGCGTACGATGCATGAGTTGAAGAAAGCGAGGATTTTTGTTTCCGGTTCAAATGCGCATTTGTTGAGCAGGGAATTAGGGACGCTGCTTACAGGACGGCATCTGGACATTACTGTTTTACCGTTATCGTTTGCAGAGTTCTTACTGTTTAACAAAGTGGAAATACACAACTCTTTTGATAGCGTTGGCAGAGAAGCAGAGATAGACGGGCTTCTGCATAAATATATTGAGGCGGGTTCGTTTCCGGAAGTAGCGTTATCGGTGAAGAAGACAGAGATTTTGCAAAGTTATTTTGATGATATTCTGACCAAAGACCTTCTTAAAAGGTTCCGTGTCAGAAAAATGCCGGTGATGAAAGCGTTGATAAAGTATTATTTGAGTAACGCGGGTAACCTCATAACTTTTGCGTCCGCTGCAAAGTTTTTGCAAGTGCATACAAGCACGGTTGAACGGTTCTCCGGGTATTTTGAAGATGTGTATCTTACATTCTTGCTTAAACGGTTCTCTTTCAAAGTAAAAGAACAGGAGAATAGCCCGCGTAAAATTTATGCGGTTGATACAGGATTATGTAATTCACTCGGGTTCAGGTTTTCTGAGAATATAGGAAGGCTTGCGGAGAACGTCGTGTTCTTGGCGTTGAAACGTAAACAAATACTTGATCCTCAAATAGAACTTTTTTACTGGAAAGATGTGCTTCACCGCGAGGTAGATTTTGTTATTAAAGACGGGTTGAAAGTAACGAGGTTGATTCAAGTATGCTGGAATATACAGGATGAGAAGACAAAGACGCGGGAATTGCGCAGCCTCCAAAAAGCTATGAAAGAACTCAATGTTGCAGATGCGGTTATCATCACGGACACGACGGAAGGCGAAGAAAAGTTGAACGGGTATACGGTGAAGATAGTGCCTTTGTGGAAATGGCTTTTGGCAGCTGAAGGTGTTATATAATGATTACAGGTACGTGCATAACGGAGGAAGTGTTAACATGAGCCTGCACTACATTCTCGATGGCAATAATATTCTTCATTTACTCGGGGTTGGTTCACGTGAGGAGTTAATAGAGTACATGATTTCCCGTAAACCACAAGGGAGTGATAATAACACGGTAACTATCGTGTTTGACGGCGCGCCTAGGTATGAACATAATAAACACGGATTTGCTAATGTCCACGTATTATACAGTTTTGAAACTAAAGCGGATGATATAATAATCAAAAAACTTAAAGAAATCGTTGCTGCCCGCAAATGGCAGGAGGTTATTGTTATAACCAACGATAACGGGTTAGGCCGACAGGTGAAACTCCACGGGGGTACATGGTCAGATATCGCGTCGTTTATTACAAAAAAACAGAAGCCTGTTGATAAACAGGTTACCGCCAAGAATAAAGCACAAATAAAAGCTGGGGATAAAACAACGCTTGTTGACCTCGATGAAGAAGAAAGTTTGTTCTCCGCGTTCCTAAAAAAGAATTCTGATAAAATTAGGTTGTGAAAACAATGGAGTATAAGACGATGTTGATATTATCCACAAAGAACAGTGTCGCGCCAGTGTTGTATCCTGCTGGGGAAGACACGGTTTTGATGCGTGCAGCGAGACTGTGGGATACGTTTTTCAGGGAGCGCGGTCAAGAGGTGGTGAAATCCAAAGACGGCAAAAAACCGGAGTTTCCTGTCAAAGGAGCGGTGATAGCGTTTGAGACGGAAACTAATTGCCCGTTGGCAAAGGAAATCGGGCTGGATCTCTCCAAGCTGGAAGATGCGAGGGATGAAGCTCATGTGATAACGGCCCGTTTGTGGAAAGGCTCTCCACTGGTGCTTATCGTAGGTAAGACGGTTGAGGGAACGGATGCCGGGGCGGCTTATTTGCTAAGCAAGGTAGTCTGCGAGATTGATGACAATAGAAACATTTGGACTGTAAGCTGTCCGCTCATAAATATTTTCCGTCAACCGTTCTTCCGCGGGCGTGAAGCGACGTTGTGTCCCACCGGGCGTGTCCAGGGACCGGAGTCAAAGGTTAATTACGAGAACTGGGAGAAAACGCGTTTAGAACAATATCCGGTATACTTAAAGAACTGCGGGTTCAACTCGGTACAGTTGATGGAACTAATCATCTATAACGCGTCCAGCGGTTCATGGCTTGGCGGTTATCGCGGTGGTGCACAGGGTAAGACAATTGAGGAAATCCAGCAAGTTTTATACACGCTTTCCGACGCTGCACACGCAGCAGGACTGTCGGTGAGTCAATATATTTGGGGATCACCGGCAGATGGATACAAGTGGGCTGATCCCAATACTCGCCCTTTGCGGGAAGAGTTTTATCGCGAGTTAGCTCGGCGTTATGGCACAAAAATTGACCACATTATTACTCACTGGGTGGATGAAGGGCATGAGCGCGGTTTCCATACACCGTTAGAAGCAACGTCCTTTATATATCGCGAGTACCAAAAGTATAATCCTAAGGTAAAAGTTACCTGTGACACATGGTTCAACCCAGGTTTGTATGATGGCATTGAAGACGAGAAGTATGCACCTAAGGAAGTGGCAATTGCAATTGAGCGTTGGTATAATGACGCACGGGCAGAACAAATTGCCAAAACTGAACGGAAGATAGGTATTTGGGGCTGGTACCTCAGCGATTTTGAGATGACCTACGGGTCGCATTTGTATGCCAAGACTTTGGATAAATATTTTGCAGAGTTACCGGAACTGGCTAACGAGTTGGTGGACTGGATTTCGCTTGAACAATGTTTCCACGCGTTGCCTTCACAGATAAACCTGTATATTGTGGGACGTAAAATGTGGGAACCAAAAGCGCCGTTGGCAGAGATAATGC
>Ga0265292_1001018_pt1 | contig 28050 bp, 28 predicted proteins | sample Munlanlewell296A_FD_189080 | JGI IMG/M metagenome (GOLD analysis project Ga0265292, IMG submission 189080) | Leachate microbial communities from a municipal landfill in Southern Ontario, Canada - Leachate well 296A | ecosystem: Engineered > Solid waste > Landfill > Unclassified | place: Canada... | reverse complement strand
TTCCTCCCTGCTCATGGTGATCATGTCCTTTTCTGCCACAATGCCCTCCTATTAACGTTAGGCATTGTAACTGGAAATAGGACATTTCTATTTTGGCGAATTAGGACATTATCATTTTGGGATTACAGAAAAAAATCCTTTTCTTACCAGCTGTTTTCTGATAAAGTTACCACTTATTTCCGCATTTCTTCCGAGGTGAATCCGCATGTCTGAGCAGGTACAGGTTGCAAAAGCCGCAGGTGTTGTCGGCGCTGCCACGCTTGCCAGCCGCATCATGGGGTATATCCGCGACATGGTCATGTCCTGGGCCTTCGGCACGGGCCTGGCCGCAGATGCCTTCTACGTGGCGTACCGCATTCCGAACCTTCTGCGCGAGCTTTTGGCCGAAGGATCGATGTCTGCGGCGTTCATCCCGGTCTATACCGAGACGCTCACCAGGGAGTCCCGGGAAAGCGCCCGACATCTGGCGAACGCGGTGTTTGCCCGTCTCCTGGTGATCCTGATCGTCCTGACCGGGCTCGGCATTCTCTTCGCTCCTTACGTGGTCAAGGTAGTTGCCTGGGGATGGGCGTACCGGGCGGAACATGACAAGTATGTCCTCGGGGTGATGCTCACGCGCATCATGTTCCCGTACCTCCTGTTCATCGGGCTTGCGGCGCTCGCCATGGGCATTCTGAACTCGCTCAGGTCGTTCCTTACCCCCGCGCTCTCGCCCGTCATGCTGAACGTAATGACCATCAGTTCCGTGGTGCTGAGCATCCGGTTCATGTCCGAGCCGATCTTTGGTGTTGCAGTCGGCATTGTCCTCGGCGGGATGTGCCAGTTCCTGATCCAGGTGCCGGCGCTCAAGAAACAGGGGATGATGATGCGGCCGCAGTTCCAGCCCACGCACCCGGGCGTCAGGAAGATCGGCAAACTGGCGCTGCCGATTTTCATCAGTTCTTCGGTGAATCAGCTCAACATATTCATCGGCACCATCTTTGCGTCCTTCCTCGCAACGGGAAGCATTACCTACCTGTTCTATGGCATGCGTTTCATCCATTTTCCCCTCGGCATCTTCGGCGTCGCCATTGCCACGGCAGTGCTCCCGACCATGTCCGCCCAGGCAGCGCGAAGCGAGACCACGGAGTTCCGCGAGACACTCTCGCTCGGGCTCAGGCTTGTGTTCTTCATCATGTTCCCGGCCATGGCCGGACTCATAACGCTCCGGGTGCCGATCGTGAACCTCCTTCTGGAGCATGGTCAGTTCGACCATATATCCACACAGGGCGTATCTGCGGCTCTCCTGTACTATGCCGTGGGACTCTGGGCCTTTGCCGGCGTGAGGATCGTTTCACAGGCATTCTACGCGCTCCAGGACACCAAGACCCCGGTCAAGATCGCAGTGGCGGCGCTGTTCACGAACATCCTGTTGAGTTCGGCATTTCTTGCCTGGACAGAGCTTGCCCACGGAGGACTTGCTCTCGCCACGTCATTGGCATCCATGTTGAATATCGGCTTATCAACCGTGTTTCTCAGGAAAAAGATCGGCCGCATGGACGGCAGAAGGATAGCGATATCGCTCCTCAAGATCGTTCCCGCGTCCATAGCCATGGGCGTGATCGGCTGGTGGGTCAGCATACAACCGGTCTGGGGCGGGACAGGGAACTCATTGTATAAAGCCGAACTGCTCGGCGGAGGCATGGCCGTGAGCGTGCTGTTCTATATCATCGTCATGTGGATCTTGAGAAGCGAGGAATTGAAGTTCATGTGGGGGATGGTGAGGGGGAAGAGGAAGGGGTAGCCGCAGGCTTCAGCCTGCGCTTGAATGCGGAATGCGGATTTCGGAATGCGGAATAAAAAAAGCTGTATTTTTTACCTCGCTTGGATGGGCCGGAGTGGCTGCGTCGGAGCAGGGGATATGCCGGGTTGTCCTGCCGAAGAAGGATAAGAAGATAGTTGAACAGGAGCTGAGAAGTGCAAGGTTCGCATCGCCCCTCACCCCAGCCCTCTCCCCGGAAGGGAGAGGGAGGGAAAAGGCGTCCTCGTCAGTTATGAAAAATCCATCAGGCATTTTGGATAAATCCGCAACATTGCTCCGGCAATACTTTTCCGGCGAACGCGTTTCATTTGACCTGCCTCTTGATATGCGTTATTATACGACCTTCCAGCAGGCGGTCTGGCGGGCGGCAATGGCGATCCCTTACGGCGAAACCCGGTCCTATTCCTGGATCGCAAAGAGGATAAAGAACCCCAAGGCTGGCAGGGCGGTGGGCCAGGCGCTCGGTGTGAATCCCATCCCGATCATCATCCCCTGTCATCGCGTCATTGACGCGACAGGCGGACTGGGCGGGTTCTCGGGAGGGCTCGGGATGAAGAAGAGACTGCTGGCATTGGAAACGGAAAGCAAATGAATGCCGTTCCCGTTCACCGACGCCGGGCACACTATGTGTTCGATATTATTTCCGTGATCGTCGTGGTCATGGTATTGGTCGGATATTTGGTCGTTCATTCCTATCAGGGAGCAAAAAAGAACATGGTATTGTACGGGATCGTCGTAGGCCCTCTCCAGGTGAACTGCTTTATCCTTGCGGATGGGAAGACCAAAGAAGCCGTGGTCATCGATCCGGGTGACGATGCTCAGGAGATACTGAAGATCATCAAGGACGAGGGTCTGAAGGTCAAATACATCGTGAACACCCACGGCCACTTCGATCACATCGGCGCGAACAAGGCGCTCAAGGATGCCACGGGCGCGGAATTGCTCATCCACGAAGACGACGCGCCGATGATGGGTTCAGCAACAATGCAAGCCCGCGCATTCGGCATGAGCACCATATCCTCGCCCGAAGCAGACCGGTATGTGAAGCAGGGCGATATCATCACCGCGGGCGAAGTATCTCTCAAGGTCCTGCACACACCCGGTCATTCTCCGGGCGGCATCTGCCTGCTTGAACAGGGGGTGGTTTTTACCGGCGACACGCTCTTTGCCGGCTCCATCGGCAGGTCGGACCTGATGGGGGGAGATCTGCCGACCCTACTCCTCTCGATAAAGACGAACCTCATGACCCTGCCGGACGATACCAAGGTCTATTGCGGCCACGGTCCCGCTTCCACCATCGGTGAAGAGCGGAACGAGAACCCGTTCTTGAACAGGCAATCCGGTTTTGAATAATCCGGTTTGTCTTGAGGTTTCGCTCCCGGTGTGGTAAAATATTCCATCCTGAAGCACTGATGCACGATGCTTTTATCCGCAGATTTCGCAGATGGACGCAGATTTAAAAAATAATTCAAGTTTGTTTTAATCTATGAAATCTGCGTAATCTGTGGATAATGTGTTGACCTGAGCAGTTACCTTTTTTGTTCACAAGGAGAATCCCATGGTTGTCGGTCCGATTCGAGAAGGTCTCACCTTTGACGATGTACTGCTTTTACCCGCAAAATCAGATGTCCTGCCGAAGGACGTGGACGTCCGGACGCAGCTCACCAAGAATATAAGCCTCAACATCCCGCTGGTGAGCGCGGCCATGGACACGGTGACCGAGACCAAGCTCGCCATCGCCCTCGCCCAGGAAGGGGGCCTCGGATTCATTCATAAGGCGCTTCCCATCAATGTGCAGGCCGAGGAGGTGGACAAGGTCAAGAAATCGGAAAGCGGCATGATCATCGATCCTATCACCATCTCGCCGAATGCCAAGATAACCGACGCACTGGAGCTCATGAAGAAGTACCGCATCTCGGGCGTGCCCGTGACCAAGGGCAACAAGCTCGTTGGTATCCTCACTAACCGCGACCTCCGGTTCGAGACCAGGTTGAGCCTCAAGGTCTCCGAGGTCATGACCAAGGACCATCTCGTTACCGCGCCGCTCGGGACCACGCTTGAAAAGGCCATGAAGATCCTTCAGAAGTACAAAATCGAAAAGCTCTTGATCGTGGACAAGGATTTCAGCCTGCGCGGCCTCATAACCATCAAGGACATTGAGAAGAAGATCAAGTACCCGAATGCCTGCAAAGACAAGCACGGCAGACTGCGCGTCGGCGCGGCCGTCGGCGTGGGCGACTATTCCGAACGCGTGCCCGAACTTTTGGAGGCCGGCGTGGACATCGTTGTGGTGGACACGGCGCATGGACATTCCCAGGGCGTGCTCGACACGGTCAGGGCCATCAAGAAGAAATATCCGGACCTCGATGTGGTGGCAGGGAACATCGCTACCGCCGAGGCGGCAAAGGACCTTATCAGGGCGGGAGCGGACTGCTTGAAGATCGGCATCGGCCCCGGTTCCATCTGCACCACGCGGGTTGTATCCGGCGCGGGCGTGCCGCAGATCACCGCGGTCATGGATTGCTGCAAAGAGGCGGACAAGGCCGGCATCCCGGTCATTGCCGATGGCGGCATCAAATTCTCCGGGGACATCACTAAAGTGCTCGCGGCAGGGGCTTCTTCCGTCATGATCGGCGGCCTCTTTGCCGGCACCGAGGAAAGCCCTGGCGAAACGGTGTTATTGCAGGGCAGAAGCTACAAGGTTTATCGCGGCATGGGTTCCATCGGCGCCATGGAGCGGGGCAGCAAGGACCGCTACTTCCAGGCACACGAGGAAGAGCTTGCCAAGCTCGTCCCCGAGGGCATCGAGGGCAGGGTGCCCTATAAGGGGACCCTCTCGGCAAGCGTGCATCAGCTTATCGGCGGTGTGCGGGCAGGCATGGGTTACTGCGGGTGCGAGTCTTTGAAGGCGCTGAAGGAACGGGCGCAATTCATCAAGATCACGAGCGCGGGACTTCGCGAGTCGCATGTGCACGACGTGGTGATCACCAAGGAAGCGCCGAACTACAGGTTGGACTAACGAGTGCGGATTTCGGAGTGCGGAGTGCGGAAGGAAAGGCCGGTCCGATAATTCCTTCAAAAGACTTTACCAATCATGTCGAAAGTAACGAATATTGAAAAAGCGCGCAGCGCGAGGATTAAGAAAACATTGGACAGCCACAGTACCGGAGGATTTAGTCCTTGCAGTCAGGACATGACCATCTGCGGCGACTGCACTGACAACCGCGCGAAGCAAAAGTGTCCGAGGCTGAAGGAGTGGCTGGCGAAGAAGGAACGCTGAAATCTGATAACACATCCACGGGCCCCGTGTTTGGTTGAAGAACACGGGGCTTTGTTGTTTTATTCTGACAGAGCGGTTCACTGTGTGTGAGCACTCACTTGCGGGATTCAGCAGGCACCAGCCTTGATTGCATTTCCCTCTGGCTACCGGTATAATAAGTAATGTTACCTGTAGGGCAAGGCTTTAGCCTTGCTTTAGCAACTCCTTCGACTGGCTCAGGACAGGCTCTGAAGGGTTGCCCTACAAATGAAATAACAACAATAATTGCTTTTGTTATAATGAAAGGACCTTATGTTAGAACGTATCCAGAAGATCATAGCCGCCGCGGGGGTGACATCGCGCCGCGCGGCGGAAGAGCTCATCGCCGAAGGAAGGGTGCGCGTGAACGGCCAGGTGGTGACCGAGCTCGGCACCAAGGCCGATGCGGACAAAGACCATATCAAGGTGGATGGCAAGCTCATCAATCCTCAACAGCCCAAGGTCTACGTTATGCTGAACAAGCCCGCGGGTTTTGTCACGACCATGTCCGACCCTGAAGGCAGGCCAACGGTGCAGGACCTGCTGAAAGGCATCAAGGTCCGCGTGTATCCGGTGGGGAGGCTTGACTACAACACCGAGGGCATGCTGATCCTGACGAATGACGGGGATTTCGCGCACTTGATCACCCACCCAAAACATGAATTTCCCAAGACCTATCTGGCGAAGGTAAAGGGCTTTCTCGAAGACAGTCAGATAGACAACCTTGAGCAGGGAATTTATCTCGATGACGGAAAGACCGCTCCGGCAAAGCTCAAGAAGGTCCGAAAAGAAGAGGCCAACTCCTGGCTCGAGATCACGATCCACGAAGGACGGAAGCGCCAGGTACGGCGCATGTTCGACCGCGTGGGCCACTCGGTGATCAAATTGAAGAGGATCAGAACAGGCAGTCTTACGCTCGGCAGTCTGCCGGAAGGGACATTCCGCTATTTGACTCCTGCCGAGGTGAGTGGACTGCTGGAAATGGCCCAGAAAACAGGGGTCAGTATCCAGGAGCCGGTGGTCAGGAGCAAGAAGGAGGCAGTCAGACCGCAGAGGGCAGTGAATACGGGCAGAGACGTACGGCAGCCGATGAGCGCGAGAGGCATGAAGCCGGCTCACCGGGGTGCTCAAGCTGATACCAGGCCATGGAGGGCAGTGAATACGGGCAGAGACGAACGGCGGCCGATGGGCGCGAGAAGCACGAAGCCGGCTCACCGGGGTGCTCAGGCGGATGCCAGGCCGTGGAGGGCAGAGGGTCCGGGGTCCGGGGTCAAGGTTCGAGGTGTAATAAGCGGTTCAGGGCGTCCGGCGATTGGTGCGCGAAGTCAGAAGTCGGGTGTTCGGATCCCTGCTATGCAGGATACAAAGGACGGGCTGAGACGGAACCAGGTGGTCAAGTTGTCGGCTTCTCAGCAGAAGAGGTCGTTCGATGGTCCGAAGGTATTTGCAAGCAGCAACTCGCGAGGGGACAGCACGTACAGTCCGACATCACGTCCGGCCACGAGCCGACCGACAATGAGAACAGGCATTGGAAGGCCCGCAGCCAGGGCAGCCATGGGGAAGACGGAAGTCAGACGAAAGCCGGACCAGCGCCCCTGGCCCAGTACGAGAAGGAGTGTTCCAGAAAGCAGGGGGCCGGGTGCAGTTCCGGGTTATGGGCCGCGAAAAGACAGCAGTGCCCGCCCTTCATCAAGATCTGCCACGAGCCGCCCGGCAATGAGAACAGGCATTGGCAGGTCCGCAACAGGGGCAGTCTCGGGAAGGCCGGATACCAGGCGAAAACCGGCCCCGCGGTCCTGGCCCGACAGCGGTAGCGGGAGAAGCGGTTCGAGAAGTAAAGGGAGCGGGTATGAGGGACGGCAAGCGGGACAAAGGCCGGCTTCCGGTCCCCGACCGAACAAAAGTACCCACACAGGCAAGGGACCAACACGCGGGAACAGACCGCGATCCACAGGATCGGGGCAAGGGGCCGGCAAGAGGGGGCCGAGAAGGTAGGCGAAAATAAACAAATTATCACGCGTCAATCATACATAAGCATTGATGATCAAACCGCAATGGGTTTATCCCCATAACTCAAGCCATACAACAACGTAAACCATATCCCCGATAGTATCGCTCGGGGATGACAATAAAATAGCCGTCATTCCCGAAGGTTTCATCGGGAATCTGGTTTTAGATTCATACCAGTTGTATGGTATAGTTGTGCATCCGGTTTATTTCTACTGGAGTTTGACCGTATGGAGCATCTTCGCGCGCGAGTGATCGTTCACGGTTTCGTACAGGGGGTCTGGTTTCGCCAGAGTACGAAGGATGAGGCGATTCGCATCGGCGTGGGGGGATGGGTCATGAACCTTCCGGACGGAAGTGTGGAGGCCTTGTTCGAAGGGGAAAAGAAGAAGGTTGAGGAGATCGTCGGCTGGTGCCACCGCGGGCCGTCGGGAGCGCAGGTGAGCAAGGTGGACATTTTCTGGGAGCGGTACAAAGAAGAATATAAACATTTCGACATCCGCTATGGCAGGTAGATGTTCAAAAAGGGTTCAAGGTTCAGGGGCAAGAGGCAAGAGAAACATAAACTGAAATCATGAAAACCGCCATGAACATTCTTATCGGCATCATTATCCTCATCGTCGCGCTGTCATTCATCCTGGTGTATGCCAATACCCATCCTCCGAAGTATCCGCTCCATATACCGCCATCCGAATTCAAAGCTGACTACGAAGACGTCTCGTTTATCAGCGCGGACGGCATTGTTTTAAAAGGCTGGCTGGTTAAACCCTCGCATCCTGGAACGAAATCCCCTGCCATCATCATCTGCCATGGTGTGGGCGCCAACCGGTCGGATTTCACCGAGCTTGCGGTTTCGCTTGCACAACGGGGCCACTTTGTTCTTCTGTTCGATTTCCGTGCCCACGGGGAAAGCAGCGGCCGGAGAACATCGCTCGGCTATCATGAACAAAAGGACATCATCGCTGCACTCGAATTTCTCAAGACACGGCATGAGATTGCTCCCGGTCGCATCGGCATTTACGGCTTTTCCCTGGGCGGTTCATCCGCGATCCTCGCCGCGGCGAAAACAGGCGCGTTTTCCGCGATCGTCGCTGACAGCGCCTTCACGAGCCTGCGCGATCAGGCCAAGGACGCGATCACCGGGTTCTATCACCTGCCCTCATTTCCTTTTCTGCAACTCGCCGTTCTCGGGTATGAGCTTTATTTTCAGACGCGGGTGGATTCAATCGCTCCCGTCAAGGTGATCGCGACAATAGCCCCGAAGCCGGTCCTGATCATCGCGGGAGAAGGGGACAGACTTATCCCCGCGGACAATGGAAAAAAACTATTTGCTGCTGCGGGTGAGCCGAAAGAGCTCTGGATAATTCCTGTGTCGGACCATGGCGGCACGCTTGCCGCAGCGGGGAGCGAGTATGAAGAAAAGGTGGGTGGATTTTTTGATAGAAATCTGAAATGAATATTGGCGGGACTCTGCACCGTGTACTCTGAACTGGTCCGAATCATATTCACCGTCATGAGCAACAGTCGAATGATCCTAACTCCAAACTCCTCACTCCGAACTGAATCACCTCCCTGCCTTCTACATATCTAGTTATTTATCAATTAGTTAGCAAATTATTGCTTTCCCGTATGGCTCTTGTTTAGACAATAATCTTAGCTTACGAAAAGATTTCTCCCTCTGTGCATATAAACTGGGATACTTCAGGTCACTATATAGGAACAATTACCCGTCAATATCAGAACCCCTTCCTATTCACTTTCTCTTTATAATCTGTTACCTTACAATCAACAAATATAATAAAGGAGGATCACACTATGGATACCTACACTGCGAAGATGGAAGCTACAATCGGAAACGGACTGCAAAGCATGCAGCTCCAGGGGAACAGCAAGAGGGGGCTGCTGTCGGGACCGATACCGGTCGCTACTCTGACTCTTGTCGTGCTCGCACTGTCGGTCGTATTACCCTACGGCATCGGGGTGGCGGTTTTTGCATGGGTGATCGCCCTGGCAGGAGCGCTTTTGGGAGCCGGGTTCGCAACCTACCTTCTCCTGAAAGAACTGATCAGCAAAACAGGTTCATTTGCATACTCACCCGCGGCAGCGTATCTGGCCGGAAAGCGGACGAAGAAGTCGGTTACTGGCGGGAAGTCATAAGGACCTGAGCACTGGAAACCAGGAGGAGGCAGCAAAATGATCATCGATAAGGGTGGAACAATGGTGGAAAGGGGCTTGTACTGGAATCCCACGGACGGCCGGAGGATCACGATGAACGAGGACGGCATCCTTCCGGGAGATGAAAGTACAAGCTACATGAGGATGTCACCATTCAGTCTCCTGGTCATGGCACCGGTCATGGGAATGATGTTCGTGACCTTCCTCCCGCTCTTCGGGATCGGGGTATTCCTCATCTCATGGCTGGTCCCTCTCATCAACACGCTGGCCGAAGTCGCCATAACAGGCGTCAAGGTCAGCGGCAGGAGCCAGGGCAGCAACGCGTTTTTCAACTGGCATCCAACCCGGGCGCATTTTCATGGGTTCAAGAAAACGGGAAACAAGTGATTCAAATCAGGATGTACATAATAATTCAACCTTAAAGGAGGATCATATCATGCTTACGAACAGTCAACAGATGGCAACAGACGCAACGACACTCTCTGAGAACCACAAACTGCCGGAAGAGGGGACGCAGCCGCACAAGAAAGGGCTGCTCTCGGGACAGAAGCCGATCATTGTCCTTATTTTCTTCGCGCTCGCACTCTCGGTCGTCTTCCCGTACGGCCTGGGGATAGCGGTCCTTGCCTGGGTCATCGCGCTGACCGGTGCGCTGATCGGGGTCGGATATGCCTCATACCTGCTCCTTAAAGAGCTGTTCAGCAAGTCCGGCTCATTCAGCTATGCGCCCACCGCGGCATACATGGCCGGAAAGAATTTGAAGAAAAAAAGGAACACGACCCCTTCTGATGATGAGAAGAACAAGCAATAGCGGATCTTGCGCAGGGCAGTGAGATCTCTCGTTGGTTGTGAAACTATAAAATAAATTCAGACAGGGAGAACTTGTATGCATACACTTTTCGATTTTATCAGCAATGTAAATGCGGTCCAGTATGGGATTGCGCTTCTTTCCATGGTCGGCTTTATCATCTTCAGTGAGGTGCTGAAAGCCAGACCGTTCGAGGGATTGCGGGAGTCGGTCGCGGAGGATGTGAGATTCATAAAGGCCCAGGACAAGGTGACGAGGCTCCAGCTTGCCAAAAACGCGGCAATGGCCCCGTTCTACTTCCTCTCGTACCTCGCGATGGTGCCGGTCCTGTTTGCCCAGGGCATGGCGGAGCCGATCGGGCGGGGGATCGGAGCAATGACAACCGGCGGATGGAGCCCGGTGCGGGCGTATTTTGCCGGCCGCAGAAAGACGAAAAAGTCCAAGGCGGACGATTCCGATAAGAGGACCTAAACCGGACTAAAGACGCGGCAGGCCGGAACCAAATATGCCGCAATGGCCAAGAATAGGGCCGTACCAAGGCACGAAGAAATTCATGCGGAGATTTACCGCTTAATTCTTCGTGTTTTCTTTGTGTCTTCGTGGTGAAATAACCTTTACCTCTCAGGGGCAACCGGACCCCATCATGACAATGACGGATCAGTCCATGGGAAGAAATGCATACCCCTGCTGCTGATATCCGATCAACGAGACGTAGCCGTTTTCCACGATCTCCACCTGGGGAAGAAAATCCTTCACCTCAATTCCAAGCATCTCCGCTGCTATGGCGCACTGCTCAATGGTGAACCCGGCCTGCTTGAACCGTTCTATCCATGCTTTCATTTCGAGCTTGGCGTCCTTCTCCTCCGGGGCGACATATCCATCCCCTTTTGTAATGAAGAAACTGGCTTTGGCGCGAAAGGCCACAACAACGACCGGTTTCATCCCTGCCGCAATCAGCTGCCGGTACGTCCTGTCAAGGAGCTCCATCCGCTTCAGAAGCGATTTTGCATCACCTACGTTGACATCAACAACGAATTTGACCTGCTTAAGCCCTGTCAGTGACTTCATCTTTACTGTCTGAGCGCCAAATGCATTGGCAATAATCAGCAGCATACATGCTACAACCAGAACACTCTTCTTCATACACACCTCCGGGGGTTTTTAAAAATAGTATAGTACTGTTCTCTCTCATCCGTTCCCGCTGAGGTCCACGATCCCGACTCACCAATGGCATATGAATCCTCGCAATCAATAGGTCCTTTATAAATTATCTGCCGTCCTTGACAATGTCCTATCGGGTGTATAGAATTTATGTATCATTTTCGATAAAAGATTCTGTTCGTCCTATAATACAACACACGGAATTCCTGTTAACAAGTATAATCATACCAAGGAGATACGCTCAAACATCGCGACATTGTCTGCGCTGGTCCCTGCACCGATACTATCTCTAACAGGTTGTTGAAAAACACTTAGTTTACCCTTCGACCCTTCGGCAAGCTCAGGGCTCAGGGCGAACGGAGCGTGTATTGAATTTATTCGTATTTATCCGTTCGTGGTGAGCCTGTCGAACCACAAAAAGACTTTTTCAACAGCCTGCTACGAAAACACAACGCAGAAAGGGGGTGAACCATGGACACTAAGGATCTAAAGAAGTTCCTGGCGGGGTTCGGAATTGCCGGTTTGGTCGCCGGCGCCGGACTTACACTCGGCACCACTGCCGGCGCCGCGGGGAGCAGTTGAGGCGGCATGAAAAGTGGTACAGGCGTTACCACTGAAGAGACCTCAACGCAAAGCAGCTGTAGCGGAACAAAAACTGATCCGGCTTCCGCACCGACCCCGACAGGCAGCTGAAGCGGCTCAAAACACAAGCCGGCTCAGCCAGCTCCGTCTGGCAGCTGAAGCGGCAGTAAATAGTGCAGTTTGCACTATCAATCGTTTTGGAAAACCGCCGGGAGGCGCGATCTTCCGGCACACTCACATGCATCAATATGCTAAATACGAACGTGACGAATTGCGATCCCGGTGGTGATGACTGGAGACGCTCATGCATTACCGGGATCCTGTTTTCCAGATGCCATGAAACGTGTGACAAACAAGAACAATGACAACCTCTATCGTGCATGCCGGTCTGTTGTGGGCGAAGAAGCATGGGAATGCTTCTCCAAACAATGGGCCATCGCGATTGCTTCGCATTCCCTCTCTACCGCTTTGCCACGGAAAAACAGCCGCTCGATACCAAAATTTCTGCCCGATCTCGCCCGTCTCGAGGAAACGACCTTCTCCGCATCGGAAAAGAAAGGATCGATCCCAAACGAGGTTGACCGGCCCCGCGTCAATCCCACCATCCAGATCATCGAGTTGTCCTGGAAGAACCTGACGACGTTCCTCGATCCGGACCAGAACTGTTCGACCATACTTCCGCAGCGATTGAATGAGCGGATCCTTGTATTTTACCATCCGCGTGCCGGCCGCGTGATTGCCCGGCCTGCTACGGACGAAGACCTTCTTGTTCTCAAAATGATCGTGGAGGGAATATCGCCGGAGACCGTAGCAGAGCCGGGGAAACTGCCCATAGGGGCCGTTGATCGGGCGTTCTTCCGCGCATCCGCGGGCGGCCTCGTGCTAACGCCGCCCTCGCGTATCCGGCGAGACCCCGCGGTCTTTCACAGCAACAACGGCATTCCCGGACAGTATTTCTCATCGCCGTCCTTCACGCTCCAATGGCATATCACCCAGGCCTGCGATCTGCACTGCAAGCACTGCTATGACCGGAGCGACCGCACGCCGATGACGCTCGATCAGGCAGTGCACATTCTCGATGACCTGCGCGCATTCTGCAAGAGCAGGAATGTTTCGGGGGCGGTTTCCTTCACCGGCGGCAACCCGCTCCTCCACCCGGCGTTCACGGAGATCTACCGGGCGGCTGCGGAGCGCGGCTTTACCGCGGCGATCCTCGGCAACCCTGCTTCACGCGCGCGGATCGAGGAACTGATCGCCATCCAGATGCCGGCTTTTTTCCAGGTGAGCCTGGAGGGCCTGCGGGAGCACAACGACAGTATCCGCGGCCCGGGCCATTTTGACAGAATACTGGCGTTCCTGGATGTTTTACAAGAACTCAGGGCATCATCCATGGTCATGCTGACCCTCACGAGTGAGAACATCGATCAGGTGCTGTTGCTCGCTGAGCTGCTGCGCGGAAAGGCGGATACCTTCCACTTCAACCGTCTCTCCATGGTCGGCGAAGGCGCGAACCTCACCTTGCCGGACGCCCGGCATTACCGCGCCTTTCTCCAATCATACCTCGACGCGGCAAGGACCAATCCTGTCATGGGGATCAAGGACAATCTTATCAACATCATTCGCCGGGAACAGGGCCGTGAACCCTTCGGCGGATGCACGGGCTACGGCTGCGGCGCTGCCTTCAACTTTGTTACGCTCCTCGCCGATGGCGAGGTACACGCATGTAGAAAATTTCCCTCGCCCATCGGCACGATCAATCAACTGAGCATCGCCGAGATATACGATGCGGAGCCGGCGCGCCGCTATCGCGCGGGGGCCTCGGCATGCCAAACATGCCCCATCCGCCCGGTCTGCGGCGGATGCCTCGCCAGCACCAACAGCCATGGGCTCAATGTCTTTGAGGACAAAGATCCCTTCTGCTTTATGCACGATCGTGTTCCGTCAGGATGAATGAGGAAAGGCCTATCGCATGTCGCAGGGATGTTTTATCGGCATAGACCAGGGAAGCAGCGCGACCAAGGCTGTCGTACTGAGCGCGGCCGGGCAGCTTTTGTTCAATACGCGAAAGGACCTTCCCCCGCCGTTTCGCGACGGCCTGCGCATCGAGCAGGACCCCCGGCAGATGCTGGTTTTCGTCCGGGAGGCGCTGGACGAATGCATTCAACAGGTCCGGGGTTCCGGCGTCTCCGTCCTCGGCATCGGGTTGTCGTGCCAGCGGTCATCCTGCCTTATCTGGAACGAATCAACCGGTGAACCATTATCCCCTCTGATCAGTTGGCGTGATACGCGCGGAGCGGACATCGTCAGTGATCTCGCTGGGCAGGGACCGATGATCTTCAAGACAACAGGGCTCCCGCTCACACCCTACTATTCAGCATCGAAGTTCCGCTGGATGCGCGACAATCTTGCTGAGGGAAAACAGGCCATGGTGGTGTTCGGCACGCTCAGCAGCTTCCTGGCGCAGCAGCTCACCAAGAACAAACAGGCCTTGATTGACCATACCAACGCGGCCCGGACACAGCTGATGAACATTCACACGCTCTCCTGGGACGACGGGTTGATCGGGACCTTCGGACTCACGGGTATCCGGCTTCCCGAGATACGGCCTACTGCCCATGAGTATGGGCGCGTACGGACCGCGGCAGGAGCAATCCCGCTACTCGCCTGCCTCGGAGACCAGCAGGCGGCCATGCTCGGTCTCGGGGTGCTGAAGGAGGGTGACGGCGGGATCAACTACGGCACCGGCGGTTTTCTGATGGCGAACACGGGCGGAACGCTTGTCCCTGCCCCGGGACTCATGGCATCCGTGTATTATTCCAATGACCGCGAACAGCAGTACCTGCTCGAAGGAAGTGTGAACGCGGTGGGTGAAGCGCTGGAATGGGTCCGGAGCCGTCTCGGCCTATTCAAGGAGTACAGCGAGGTGGACGACCTCTGTTGGAAAGCGGCAACGCACGTGACAGCCTTCATCGGGTTGAACGGGATCGGGGCGCCGCATTGGGAAGCGGAAATGGCAAGCGCGTTCCATGGTCTGGAATTGGAAAGCACTTCCGCCGACATGGTCAGGGCCGTGGTGGAGGGCTTCGCCTTTTTCATGAAGGATATAGCAGAGGTGATGCGGACGGCCGGCGTTAATCCTGATTCGTTCACGCTGTCCGGCGGTTTATCGTCACTCAGCTACCTGGTCCAGATCCAGACCGATATCCTCGGCAGGGAAATCAGGATAAACCCGGTGCAGGAGGCCTCGGCGCTCGGCGCCGCCTTCCTCGCAGGCATGCAGCAGGGCGCGTGGACGGCTGACGACATTTCGCGAATGACGGCACAAGGAGAGATCGTGCGCGGTGAAACGAATCCGGGTCTGACGAAAAGGTACCTTCAGTGGAAGGAACTTCACCGCATGACAAGGGAGCTGGAAAAGAGATGATCTCCCGAGAAGCCGGAAGCCTCGTGTTTGGTGAATAACGAAGTCAGCGAAATTCCGCCGGATCCGTATCATTTCACTTCATGCTTGGCAGGATAAAATCGGTCGCTTGACGAGCGTCGAGTGAAAAGAAAAGATCGCGCATACTCGCCGATGGCAGGGTTTTCTGCTGTTTTGTTTTGACATCTTCCGGCTTTTTCGGTAAGTTACCTTCATGTACATCCTGGGCATCGAAACATCCACCACAACCGGCAGTGTCGCGGTCATTTCCGAAGACGGTGTCGTCGCACAGTACAGCCTGAACATCGAGGTGACGCACTCGGAGCGCCTCATGTCGACGGTGGACCGGGTGCTCAAGGACACGGGCCTCACCATGGCCGACATGGATGGCTATGCTGTTGCCATCGGTCCTGGTTCGTTCACCGGCCTCAGGATCGGTCTTGCCGCGGTCAAGGGACTCGCTCTCGTCTCGGGAAAGCCGATAGCCGCGGTGCCGACGCTCAAGGCGCTCGCGTGGAACCTGCCCTATGCATCGTACCCGGTCTGCCCGATGCTCGACGCGCGCAAGAACGAGGTGTATGCGGCGACGTATTGGTTCGAAGGGACCACGCTGGTGCATGGAATGGCCGAGGCAGTGCTTTCTCTTTCGCTCCTCTCCGAGCGAATATCCGGGAAGACGATCTTTACCGGCGAGGCGTCCCATCTTTTTCGCAAGGAGATAGTGAGCATGTTCGGCGAGCGCGCCTTATTTGCGCCACGCGCGGCAATCCTTCCCTCCGCGGCCATTGTTGCGGAGATCGGCCTCGACATGATCAGGAGCGGCAAACAGGCTGACCCGGACAACTTGACGCCGATGTATATCCGAAGGCCCGAGGCAGAGGTGGCGTGGGAAAAGAAGGCGCAATAGCGTCAAGATTTTCATGAAAAAGCTTAACCACAGAGGGCACTGAGAAGGTCTCTGTGTTCTCGTGGTTTAAAAGACAGGAAAAAACAAACTGAGCTGGTAATAAGAGGGCACAGAGGGAGAGGCTGGTAAAAAACCTTAACCATTGCGATTTAAAGATTTCTCTGTGTGCTCTGTGGTTGCTGTTTGAGTTTTATGGAGGTTGCAATCAAGATAGATGTCATGAATAAAGAGGATATCGACCAGGTCCTCGAAATCGAGCGGGCCTCGTTCAGCATGCCCTGGTCGAGGAACCTCTTCCTGTCCGAATTCCGCAGTCCGCTTGTTTCCTTCCTCATGGTTGCGCTCGCGGACGACCCGTTGTCGAGGAAGGTGGTCGGGTACACCGTGATCTGGCTTGCCGCGGACGAGATGCACATCCTTAACCTGGCCACGGCACCGGAGCGGAGAAGACAGGGGATAGCGAAAAAGCTGGTCCTTGCAGGGCTGAAGCGAGCTTATCAAAAAGGCGCAACGAGGGCCTTTCTTGAGGTCCGTGTATCGAACGCAACGGCCCAGAAGCTTTACGCAAACCTCGGGTTCACGGGAACGTCCGTGCGGCGGGGGTACTACGATTCCCCGGTGGAAGACGCTGTAATGATGACCCTGGAGCAGGTGTCATTCGAAAATCTGATGATGCGACAGGAAACAGCATAACACTCTGTTTTTGCACTGTTTATTCATTCTTGCCTTTTCTCCGCAAGTGTGATATTTTTCCTGTGTAACATACAACCGCTCTTTTTCAGGACCTTCTCGCAGATATTAAACCCCAAAGGAGGGACGAAATATGATTGATGTGGAGGTAAACGAAGAAGCACTTGTTACAAAACTCAGGATAGAGAATTCAGAGTACCAGAAGTGGGAGCAGGAACATAAAAAACTCGAAGACTCCTTGATGTCGTTCGAGGTCCACCGGTACCTCACTCCTGAGGAAGAGGTAGAAAGAAAAAGGATCCAGAAGCTGAAACTGGCGGCAAAAGATAAAATGATGGAAATAATCAGGCGCACCAGGGTAGGGCGGGCCTGACAAGGTGAAGGCAAGGGAAATAAACCTTGCCTTTTGTGTTTATTCATCCCGAGAGGACATGAGAATCCCTCTTTACAAGAGAGCGTAAAGAGGGATTTTTTTATTGACTCTTTCCCTCCATATATGTTAAAAATTACAATCATTTCCGTTATTGGAGACTGCCATTGAGGAGCGACCGTATCAAGAAAGGCCTGGAGCGCGCGCCGCACAGGTCTCTTTTATTCGCCACCGGGATAACCCGGGACGAGCTTGCCAAGCCCATGATCGGCGTTGCCACGAGCTTTACCGACCTGATCCCCGGGCATATCGGCATGCGCGACCTCGAGCGGTTCATTGAAAAGGGCGTGCACACCGGCGGCGGGTGGCCGCTCTTCTTCGGAATACCCGGCATCTGCGACGGCATTGCCATGGGCCACACCGGCATGAATTATTCACTTCCGTCCCGCGAACTGATCGCTGACCTCGTGGAGTCGATCGCCATGGCCCATGCCTTTGACGGGCTGGTATTACTCACGAACTGCGACAAGATAACGCCCGGCATGCTGATGGCCGCGGCGCGGCTCAACATTCCCGCGATCGTGGTAACCGCAGGGCCCATGCACTCCGGCAATTACCGGGGTCATCGCGTGAATCTGATAAGCGCTTTCGAGGCTGTCGGCAAGGTGCGAAAGGGCGAGATGTCCAGGTCGGACCTCGCTGAGCTGGAGAGCTGCGCCTGTCCCGGTGCAGGATCGTGCCAGGGCATGTACACCGCGAACACCATGGCCTGTGTTACCGAAGCGCTCGGCATGAGCCTGCCGGGATGCGCCACGGCGCTGGCTGTCTCAGGCGAGAAGCGCAGGATCGCGTTCGAGAGCGGCAAGCGGATCGTTGGACTGGTAACGGAGAATCTCACCCCCCGGAAGATCATGACGAAGAACGCCTTTGAGAACGCAATCCGGATCGACATGGCGCTCGGCGGTTCTACGAATACAACGCTCCACATCCCGGCCATCGCGCATGAGGCCGGTATCGAACTCTCGATCGGGATGTTTGACAAAATCAGCCGCAAGACACCGCATCTGTGCAATATGCTGCCCGGCGGTCCTACGTATATGGAGGACCTCGATGCCGCAGGCGGCATCCCGGGCGTGTTGTCGCGGTTCAAGGATGTGCTCAAAAAATCACCTACCGTGAGCGGGAAGTCTATTGGTGAACTGGCGGCGGCTGGCCGTGTCGGTAATGCCGATGTGATCCGGACGCTCGACAAGGCCTATCACAAAGAAGGCGGCATCGCCGTGCTGTCCGGCAACCTCGCCCCAAACGGGTCGGTGGTCAAACAGACCGCGGTGAGCGACAAGATGAAAAAGTTCGAAGGTACGGCCATCGTGTTCGATTCCGAGGAAGATGCCATGAAGGCCATCCTGAACAACAAGATCAAGGCCGGCCATGTGCTCGTGATCCGCTACGAGGGTCCCAAAGGAGGGCCGGGCATGCGCGAGATGCTCTCTCCCACCTCGGCCATCTCCGGCATGGGGCTTGGAGAATCCGTTGTTCTGCTGACCGATGGCAGGTTCTCGGGCGGCACCCGCGGCCCCTGCATCGGGCACATCTCTCCCGAGGCTGCCGAGGGCGGGCCCATAGCCGTTGTGCGGAATGGGGACCGGATCGTCCTCGATATCCCGAACCGCGCGCTGACGATCAAGCTGTCCAAAGCGGAAATAAAAAAGCGGCTGGCGAAGTGGAAGCCGCGCGAGCCGCGAATAACGCGTGGCTGGCTTGCACGGTATGCGAAAGTCGTCACCTCGGCGAATACCGGGGCGATCGTAAAGTAGATAAGCTCCAAATAACAAGCACCACGTTTCAAACGTTTGAAATTTGATATTTGATGTCCTCGTAAAAAGTCGACATCTTGATTATTTCGTCATTCCCGTGCAAACGGGAATCCAGTCTTTTCAATCATATTCTTGACCACTGGATACCCGCTTTCGCGGGTATGACGACTTCTTGCGATTGCATCATAATTTGATGATTGGATATTATTTGTGATTTGGGATTTGCAATTTGGAATTTCCCAACGATAGGTGGGTATATGTCCAACAAAGAGATCACGGGTGCGGAAATATTTCTCGAATGTCTGAAGAAGGAGAAGGTTGACACGCTCTTTGCCTATCCCGGCGGTGTGGTGCTCAAGATCTTTGACGTCCTCTATGGTCAAAAGGACATCCGCATGATCCTGCCGCGTCACGAACAGGGCGGCGTGCACATGGCCGACGGGTATGCCCGCTCAACCGGCAAGGTCGGGGTTGCCCTTGTCACGTCCGGACCGGGCGCCACGAACGTGGTCACGGCCCTCGCCACGGCATACATGGATTCCATCCCGATCGTGGTGTTCACCGGACAGGTGCCCACGGCGCTGATCGGCAACGACGCGTTCCAGGAGGCGGACATCGTCGGCATTACGCGTCCCTGCACCAAGTATAATTTTCTCATAAAGGACGTGAAGGATATCGCCAGGACCGTCAAAGAAGCGTTCTACATCGCGTCCACAGGCCGACCGGGGCCGGTGCTCGTTGACCTGCCGCGGGACGTGGTCACGAACAAGGCCGAGTTCCACTATCCGGACAAGGTGGAGATCAGGAGCTACAACCCCACCGTCATCGGCAACAAGTGGCAGATCAAGCAGGCAGCCGAGGCGATCGCCAAGGCAAAGAAGCCTGTGGCCTATATCGGCGGAGGCGTTATTCTTTCGAATGCAGCCACGGAGATCCTCGAGTTCGCCGAGATCACGAAGATTCCGGTGACGCATACCCTGATGGGTATCGGCGGATTCCCCGGCACGCATCCGCTCTCACTGGGCATGCTCGGCATGCACGGCACGTACTATGCCAACATGGCGATCCATAATTCCGACCTCATCGTCGCCATCGGCGCGCGCTTCGACGACCGGGTGACCGGCAAGGTGGAGGGATTTGCTCCTGATGCAAAGATCATCCATATCGACGTTGATCCGACCTCGATCAGGAAGAACGTGCGTGTGGATATCCCGATCGTGGGTGATGTGAAACATGTGATGGTTGCCCTCAACAAGGAACTGCACACGATCAAAGAGCCCTGGGACCAGATCCGCAAGAGCTGGCTCAGGCAGATCGACGCCTGGCGGGAAGAGCGGCCGCTCACGTACGAATATGCCGATGACGTCATCAAACCGCAATTCGTGGTTGAGAAGCTTTACGAGGTCACGAAGGGAGATGCTCTCATCGTGACCGATGTGGGCCAGCACCAGATGTGGGCCGCGCAGTACTACAAATTCGACAGACCCCGGAACTGGCTCTCTTCCGGAGGACTCGGGACCATGGGGTACGGATTCCCGGCAGCCATCGGCGCCAAAGTGGCCAATCCCAATCGAGAAGTGTTCTGCATCTCCGGCGATGGCGGCATCCAGATGAACATCCAGGAACTTGCCACATCGGTGGAGAACCACATCCCCGTCAAGGTGGTGATCCTGAACAACCGGTTCCTCGGCATGGTGAGACAGTGGCAGGAATTGTTCTACCAGGAACGGTATTCCTCGGTGGACCTCGGCAGCACGCCTGACTTCGTGAAGGTGGCCGAGGCCTATGGCGCCGTCGGCCTGCGCGCGGTGAAGCCCGTGGACGTTGTGCCGGTGCTCAAGGAGGCGCTCAAATCCAAGCGGACGGTGTTCATGGACTTTGTGACGGCGCGGTACGAAAAGGTTTTCCCCATGGTGCCCGCGGGCGCGTCCATCAACGAGATGATCTTCGGGGAAGAACAGAAAAAGGAAGAGAAGAAGCTGAAAGCGGTGAAGTAGGTTCAGTTCGGAGTGCGGAGTGAAGGCGGAAAGAGAATCAGGCGAGGCCAATACAATATGAAACATATTATCTCTGTGCTGGTGGAAAACAAATTCGGTGTCCTGTCGCGGGTGTCGGGGCTCTTCAGCGGCAGGGGGTTCAATATTGAGACCATCTCGATCGGCCCCACGCTCGATCCCACGATCTCGCAGATGACGATCGTGACCGTGGGAGATGAGCGCATCCTCGAGCAGATCATCAAACAGCTCAACAAGCTGATCGATGTCATCAAGGTCACGGACCTCGCGGAAAAGGAATTCGTGGAACGCGAGATGTGCCTTATCAAGGTCAACGCTCCTGCAGAGCACCGGGCAGAGGCGCTCCGGATCGCCGATATCTTCCGCGCGCGCGTTGTTGATTCCTCGCAGAAGAGCTATACCTTCCAGATAACAGGAGATGAAAAAAAGATCACGGCGATCATCGAGCTCTTGAGGCCCATCGGCATCAAAGAGATCGTACGCACGGGCAAGGTGGCGATAACCCGTGAATAGCGCGGAATGCGGAATGCCCCCGATTAATTCGCTCGAGGGCAGGCTCCGTTCGGAGTTCGGAGTGAAAACAAAATTATGCAGTAAGGCACGAGTCATGTTTGCGGCCATGTTCCTACTTCTCTTTGTAGCAGCATGCGCTGAAAAGGGGCCGGTCCTTCTCACGATCGGTTATCAGGCGCCCGCGGAAAAAACGGGAACAGCGTCGCGGATCTCCGTTGGCGTGAGTACCTTCCGGGATGACCGCGGAGAGCCCGCGTCCGTCCTTGGCAAAAGGACGATCCCGAGCGGCATGCAAAACGATCTCGTGGTGCAGGGCACGGTGGCGGAAACCGCCACGGCGATCATGAAGAAGGCGTTTATTGCACGCGGGATCGCGGTGAAGGACATTGCTGGTTGGGATCTGACGGCCGAAGGCATGAATGCCGCGGGAGCGGATCTTCTCTTCGGAGGCGAGATCAAGACGCTTTGGCTGGAATCGAAGCCTAGTTCGATGCAAACGCATTTGAAGGCCTCTGTTCAGATAAAGATAACCGTCGGGGACGGACTGGAGAAAAAGATAATCAGAACGATCGACGTGAACAGCACGCTTGACCAGGAGATCCTCTATTCACGCGAACGATTGGAAGCCGCGCTTGCCGAGGCGCTGTCATCAGCCGTTGACCAGATATTCCAGGATGACGAACTGAAAAAGCGGCTCCTGTAATCATAATTTTGCGACGAGGTGAGATGCACGGAACTGCACATCGTGTGTCTTTTTTTGTTATGTGCATATAATTATTCTTTGTTGAAAAGGAGACAGGATGAAGATCTATTATGACAAAGATGCAAATATGAAGCTGCTCAAGGGCAAGAAGGTGGCGGTGATCGGCTACGGCAGCCAGGGTTTTGCCCACTCGAACAATCTCAAGGAAAGCGGCATTGATGTGATCGTCGGCCTCCGGAAGGGGAGCAAATCCTGGGATAAGGCGGCGGGCGCCGGTCTCAAGGTCGTTGAGGTCGCCGCTGCCGCGAAGATCGCTGATATCATCATGGTCCTGGTGCCGGACGAGCTGCAGGGCGGGATGTACAAGAAGGACATCGAAGGGAACATCAAGAAGGGCGCCTATCTTGCTTTTGCCCACGGGTTCAACATCCATTTCGGCCAGATCGTGCCGCGCGAGGACGTGAACGTGTTCATGGTCGCGCCCAAGAGCCCCGGCCATCTGGTCCGTTCGCAGTACATCAAGGGAGAGGGCGTACCGGGACTCATCGCAATCCATCAGGACCCTTCGAAAAACACCAGGAACATCGCGCTCGCGTACGCTTCTGCGATCGGATGCGCCAGGGCGGGGGTAATAGAGACCTCGTTCCGCGAAGAGACGGAGACCGACCTCTTTGGAGAACAGGCAGTGCTGTGCGGCGGCGCCACCGCGCTCATCCAGGCAGGGTACGAGACCCTGGTGGAAGCAGGGTATGCGCCCGAGATGGCTTATTTCGAATGTCTCCACGAGCTCAAGCTGATCGTGGACCTCATTTATGAGGGGGGCATCTCGAATATGCGCTATTCCGTCAGCAACACCGCCCAGTATGGCGACCTGACCCGCGGGCCGCGAATCATTACCGAAGAGACCAGGAAGGAAATGAGGAAGATCCTGGCCGAGATCCAGACGGGCCAGTTCGCGAAGGAGTGGATGCTCGAGAACATGGCGAACAAGCCGACGTTCAATGCGCTCACGAAAAAAGGCCAGGCGCACCCCATCGAGGAAGTGGGCGGACGGCTCAGGAAAATGATGCCCTGGCTCAAGAAGGGCAAACTGGTGGACAAGAGCAAAAATTAACTACAAGGCATCAAGGCAACCACAGAGAGCACAGAGAGCATTTCTGAGTGCTCAGAGGGGATTCCTTCTTTTATAGAAATGAAATTCTCTGCGTCCTCTGTGGTAAAAAGGTTTCGCTCATGATGAAAAACTACGGTATCCCCATAGCAGCAGAGGGCTGGCCGTTCATTATACCGCTTGCGGTCGTCACCGGGTTGCTGTTCGCCCTGGGCTGGAGGAATACGGCCCTTGTGTCGCTCCTCCTCACGCTCTTTGTCGTGTTCTTCTTCCGTGACCCGGAGCGAGCCATCCCCGAGGGGAAAGGGCTGGTAGTCTCGCCTGCCGACGGGAAGGTGATCGTGATCAAGGACATCTACGAGCCCACGTACCTGAAGCAGGAAGTGAAGCAGATCAGCATTTTTCTCTCCGTGTTCAACGTGCATGTGAATCGTGCGCCGGTCGGCGGCGAGATCGAGGTCGTCAAGTATAACCCCGGCAAATTTCATGTCGCGTCCGTGGACAAGGCGTCCCTTGATAACGAACAGACCGCGATGGTCATTGATTCCGGGAAGGACAAGATTCTGGTGAAGCAGATCGCCGGACTCATCGCGAGGCGCATTGTCTGCTATGCAAGGCCTGGAGACACGATCAAGGCGGGCGAGCGGTACGGCCTGATCCGTTTCGGCTCGCGGGTGGATATCTTTTTGCCCAAGAACGCGGAGATCAAGGTAAGGCTGGGTGACCGCGTCAAGGGTGCGCAGGACATCATCGGGGTGCTGAAATGAGAAAAGGGATCTACATTCTTCCCAATCTTATAACACTGCTGAGCATGTTCGGGGGGTTCTATTCCATTGTGGCTTCGCTCAATTCCGATTACGAGCGGGCCGCATGGGCGATCATGATCGCATCGGTCTTTGATGTGTTGGACGGGTGGGTCGCGAGGGTGACGCATACGGCAACACGCTTCGGCATTGAGATAGACTCGCTCTCGGACGTGATCTCCTTTGGTGTTGCGCCGGGCGTCCTGGTGTATACCTGGACGCTCTCGTCCTTTGGCAAGATCGGCTGGCTGGGCGCGTTCTTCCTGGTCGCCTGCGCGGCGCTCCGGCTCGCAAGGTTCAACGTGCAGATGAGCGGCGCGGAGAAAAAACATTTTACCGGACTGCCGACGCCTGCCGCCGCCCTGATGATCGCCGCCACCGTACTTGCATACGAAGAGGTCATCGAGAGCCTTGAGCAATGGAACATGGTGCGGCTGGCCGATGTGATCGGCAAGGATTACTGGGTGTTGGCGATGACGTTCCTGCTTGCCGGTCTCATGGTGAGCAATATTACCTACCACGGCCTGAAGGAAGCCAATCTGAAGGAGCGGCGTCCCTTCGGGATACTGGTCGTCATCGCGGCTTTTGTGGCGCTGGTGGCGTATCATCCCGCGCTCGTCCTGTTTATTGCTTCCTTGGCCTATGTTTCGCTCGGTCTGGCTGAAGCCCTGTATGGACTGCTCAGAAAACGGAAAACCGTCACTTCTTAGTCCATCCAGAAACCTCGACCGTGAGGATGCAAGAGATTAAGAAGGCGGCCTTAATCTCTTTCTGTGACTGCTCAGGTCAAAATCTGTTAGCCGCGAATGGCCTAAATAATGAACCGGCCACTTAGAGAATCACGCAGAGATCACAAGGAAAAAGCAAAGAAGGGCGACTAACCTGATCAAAATGATGTTTCCCTTAAGCAAAGATGGCAATAAACCAAAGCCGCTACAGACCGTATTTTCATGAATTTCAGACTTTTCTTTGAGTTCTTTGCGTTCTTTTGCGGCCAACCTGAGTAGTTCCCTTTATTTATATTTTTCTTTTCACTCATGCGCGATTCGCGAGCGCATGAAGCAGAGGTGCCCATTATGAGCAAGATCATCAGAATATTCGATACCACGCTTCGTGACGGCGAACAGTCCCCGGGAGCGAGCATGAACGTTGAGGAAAAGATCACCCTGGCGAAGCAGCTTGCCCGGCTCGGGGTGGACATCATCGAGGCGGGGTTCGCCATCAGTTCTCCCGGTGATTTCGAGGCCATCAAGAGGATCGGCGCCGAGGTCGAGGGCCCGGTGATTTGCAGCCTCGCGCGGGCGAAGAAAGAAGACATCGACCGCGCCTGGGAGGCGCTGAAGGACACACCGAAACGACGCATCCATACCTTCCACTCAACGTCCGATATTCACCTGAAGCATCAAGTCCGGATCTCACGCGAGGAAGCGCTGAAGCGCTCCGTGGAGATGGTCAAACACGCGCGGTCATACGTGGACGACGTCGAGTTCTCTCCCATGGACGCCACGCGGACGGACATTGCCTACCTTCACGAGGTCGTTGAGGCCGTGATCGAGGCGGGAGCGACAACGGTGAATATCCCCGATACGGTCGGCTATACAACGCCCGGGGAGTTCGGCGCATTGATCAAGGGTATCAAAGACAAGGTTCGGAACATCGATAAGGCCGTCATTTCAGTCCACTGCCATAATGACCTGGGTCTTGCGGTCGCGAACGTGCTGTCGGCCATCCTGAACGGCGCAGAGCAGGTTGAGTGCACGGTGAACGGAATCGGCGAGCGCGCCGGCAACTGTTCCATGGAAGAGGTGGTGATGGCGCTCCGCACGAGGAAAGACTTTTTTAATGCGGACTCACGGGTCAACTCGGAAGAGATCATGCGTACGAGCAGGCTGGTGACCAAGATCACCGGCATTCCGGTGCAGCCGAACAAGGCGATCGTGGGCGCGAACGCTTTTGCGCACGAGTCCGGCATCCATCAGGACGGGCTTTTGAAAGAGCGGTCCACCTACGAGATCATGCGCCCGGAATCGATCGGACTGGTCAAGACGAACCTCGTGCTCGGCAAGCACTCCGGCAGGCATGCCTTCCGCGACCGGCTGAAGCAGATGGGATATGACTTTTCCGAAGACGACCTGAACAAGGCATTCGAGCGGTTCAAACACCTTGCGGACCAGAAAAAGGAGGTGTTCGATGAGGACCTTGAGGCAATTGTCTCCGATGAGATGCAGCAGATCCATGAAGTGTACGTGCTCCTGCATCTGAGCGCACAGAGCGGCACGGACGTCAAGCCATCCGCGACCGTTGAGATGCAGGTGAACGGTGCAACGGTGAAACAGACAGGCACCGGCGATGGACCAGTCGACGCGGTGTACCGGACGATCGCTCATATGACGGGAACGAAAAGCAAACTTGATGCGTATCTGGTGAAGGGAATTACCGGCGGAACGGACGCCCTCGGAGAGGTGACCGTGAAGGTGGAGGAAGCGGGCAAGAAGGTCGCGGGCCACGGCGCCGACACCGACATCATTGTGGCGAGTGCCAAGGCGTATGTGAACGCGCTGAACAAACTGGAGTATTGGAAGAAGGGAAGACCGAAGAGCAGTTAAGTAATACCCAGGGAGACTATTGCCGGAGCGTTAACGTGTGGTAATACCCTTTCCTTCTCGCCCGATACATTGAAGGAATACCGCAAGAAGTGATAAACAAAAGGTAATACTCAAGCGGAGAGCGGGGTCAGAGTATAGATCTTCGCCAAACGGGACGCTGTCTTTAAATCACCTTTACGAAGAGCTTCGCGAACGTCATCCAGCTTATAGGCGTCTTCCACGGAAAGATAAGGCGACCACCCGTCATCCGAATAAATCAAGTCCACATCCACTTCCGCTACGTACTCCCGCTCATGCACGAGTTTCGTGTAATGTTTTGTCGTCATTTTATTCTCCTTAAAAAGTCATCAGTCCATCGCTCCGCAGCCGGCCTGTACGCGGTAACAAGGACTGCCGGCGATGATGCTCCTCTGGGAATGCCCCATACCACATGTATTGCGCGCCCTTCCCGGTCTTTCTGCAAGACAAGTACGGAAGGCCCTTTTGGATAGTTCGGGTAATCCTCTACCATGACCGCATCGGCGACCGTTGCCATGACATCTCTGACGAAGATATTGTCAGCCGCCAGTTCATCATACCCATGGTCTGATATTTTTACATCGCCATCTTGAATAAGAGACAGTATCCGCAGAAATGATTCACTCATCGGCGATGACCTTCATCTCGGAAATATGCAACATGAATTCCTAAACCTGTTGTTATTATAACCATTATGAAGCCTATTTCAAGGCATTTCTTTAGCCAGCCCGTTATTTTACGCCAAGGCTTATGTGAATGCGCTGAACAAACTGGAGTATTGGAAGAAGGGAAGGCCGAAGAGCAGTTAAGCCGGTTTTCGCGGATCGTCGCTATCGAATAGATGAATAATTATGAAAGGCCCCCTTTGTGGGGCCTTTTTGTTTTGAAGACCGGAGAGGTCTGTGCTTCTGCTCATGAGAAAATGAATAAAACGCGCTTGAGAATAAAACACTGTTGTGCTATTGTGATGACATTGGGTGGCATTATAAACTGACAAAATAAAAAAAGAAGTGAAATGGTTCCATGGCTATTACACGTAAACTAAGAACGCCCATTGAACGGGTACAGCTGCGCGTGGAAGCACATAAGGTGGCGGGGTAGGGGAATGACAAGAAAGTAGACCTGATAATCATATGAAGGCACCTCAGCATACCAGAGCGCATCGGCACTCTGGTATGCTTCAAGGAAAGAGTCCAATCTAACCTTGGAGGTGCTGTATGAAATTGTACACTGGATTAGATCTA
>Ga0265292_1001017_pt1 | contig 28059 bp, 24 predicted proteins | sample Munlanlewell296A_FD_189080 | JGI IMG/M metagenome (GOLD analysis project Ga0265292, IMG submission 189080) | Leachate microbial communities from a municipal landfill in Southern Ontario, Canada - Leachate well 296A | ecosystem: Engineered > Solid waste > Landfill > Unclassified | place: Canada... | reverse complement strand
ATGACTACGACTGGATCAATAAAACCCCCGTCACCACCTGTGCCGATGGCTGGAACTATTATCCGGATATCAAATCCGATATGACACAAACCGTGGATTGCACCGAATGGCAATGCTCACACGAAGGGTACATGACCTGGTGGTTCAGTCATATCCCCCATTTCGCGGGAACCAATGCGGCAGACGGGCACCTCAATAATTGGTGGAGGTACGTAACCAACTGGGAAGAAGCGGTTTTGGCGGAGAAGACGGTTAGCCGTAGAGACGCATCACATGCGTCTAAAATCGGGTTTGTGAGCAGTGGGGAAGGTGGGGAGCAGAAGGCGGCATTTCAGTATTTGCAGGGGCAGAAACAGTTGCAGGTGCAGGAGGTGAATTGGGCGGGACTGAAAAAGATCAGGGGACCGGAGGATTGCGGGGTGATCTGGTACCATAAGGCGGATACGCTTTTAACGGCTGCTGACACTTCGAAGCAGATGATCGGTTTGCTGAAAAAATATGTCGAAGCGGGCGGGAGCCTTTTTCTGACTTTGGATGCAGTGCGGTTGCTGCCCTATTTGGGTATGGAAAAGAATGCTCCAACAGTGAATTATGTGGAATTGAAAGACGAGGGCAACGGACGGAAGCTTGGACTGCACGGTTTTCGGAGCCATCCGGTATTTGATGGACTTTTGGGCGGAGCCTACACCTATGCCCCGAAAGAGGATGTGAAGGTGCGGCGGGTCGGTTATTTTGGGGCCGAGGTTCCTCAAGGTAAAGTTGTAGCAGTGGATTGGGCTTATATCTTTATCTATGAGGACAGTAAGCTCGTCACCGAGTATAATCTGGGTAAGGGAAAAATCCTGGCTGCCGGGGCATATCTTTATTTTAACCAGCCCAATTACAACCGGGCACATCTGGAGAAATTTACCTCAAATGTGTTTGCGTACCTGAGTGGTGAACATTCCGAAACTCCCGTGAGATATTGGGATTTTGAGCCTGGCCGGGTAGAGGTATCTGAATTTACTTCACCTGATTGTACCCGTGGAGCCCCGGTAAATTGGGAGGTGACGCCCAATCCGATTGCCCTGACCAACCCCTCGGGCGCTAAGAATATGTGGGACATCGCGGGTGAGCGGATGGTGCTCATGGGCAAGGAGTCGGGCGGTATTGATGAAGTGTGGGCACACCCTTTTATGGCCATACGGAATTATGAGGTATCCCTGAATTTCGCCAATAGCTCCAAATCAATCCGGCTGAATGAACTGACTCCGAAAATCAATGTAGGACCCGAATCGTTTACCCGTACTTACCTGATAGATAGTAAGATACTCAAGGAAATCATTACTTGTCACCCGACCGATGGCACCGCTGTGATTCACTATGAATATACTGGCGGTGAACCGGTTGAGATCAATATAACCTTCAAAAGTAACCTTCGGTTTATGTGGCCCTATTCAGAAAAGGTTACCGGAGCGATTAAATATGGCTGGGATAAAGGTCTGAATGGCTGGATTATCCAAAACAAGGCAGGAGATTTTGTATCGGTTATCGGGATGAACAGAACCGTAAAAGATCAGAAAGCCTCGGCAGGAGAGGGTTTGATTATGGGCGCCGGAATGACTGCGGCATTAAATGGGGCCGGATCTTTGGATGTGGTTCTGGCCACATCGGCCACGGGTTTAACGGAGGCAATCAGCGCCTATCGCCGGGCGATGCTCGATCCGAAGGCTGTTTATCTGGCGTCCGTCGGGAATTCGAAATCGCTTTTCAACGGGAAACTCAGTATCACCACACCGGATGCTGATTTCAATACCGGCTACAAATGGGCCGTGGTTGGTACCGACCGGTTTATCGTGAATACCCCCGGGGTGGGGCGTTCACTCGTTGCCGGTTATGCTACAACTGACTATGGCTGGAAGGGTGGCCATAAGGTCAACGGGCGTCCGGGCTACGCCTGGTATTTCGGTCGCGATGCCGTGTGGAGCAGTTTTGCCGTACTGGATTATGGTGATTTCGACCGGGTGAAAACGGTGCTGGAACTATTCTCGAGATATCAGGATATATCCGGGAAGATCTATCATGAGTTGACCACTTCGGGAATCGCCCATTACGATGCAGCCGATGCCACTCCGTTGTATATCGCATTAGCCGGCAAATACTTACATCACTCAGGCGATACCGCGTTGATCAGGAAAGAGTGGCCGGCGATCAAAAAAGCGATCGATTTTTGTTATTCCACCGATACCGATGGCGATCATCTGATTGAGAATACTCAGCAGGGTCACGGATGGGAAGAGGGCGGCGATCTGTATGGAACACACACTACCCAGTATTTGGTTTCCTGCTGGGCCGAGGCTTTGAAGCAGGCCGCCTATATGGCCAAAAATATTGGTCTTCAGGATCTGGCCGGCAAATATGATAAAGAGTCCGCAATCGTTCTGGATAAACTCAATACCGGTTTCTGGAATCAGGAAACGAAGTTCTTCAATCACGGTCTTTTCAAAGATGGCACCTACATTGCCGAGCCATCAGTAATGACTGCCATACCGGTGTACTGGGGACAGATTAAGGATTTTAAAAAGGCGAGAAGTGTTGTGGAGCAGATTGCTTCATGCAATTTCACAACCGACTGGGGTACGCGGATCGTGAGTGAAAAGGCAAAGTTTTTCGCTCCCGGCGGATACCACACCGGCAGTGTGTGGCCGCTGTTCACCGGCTGGGCAGCCCTGGGTGATTATGCTGCCGGCAACTCCGCACAGGGATTTTCCAAAATGATGAGCAACCTGCTGGTATATAAATACTGGTCTCTCGGTTATATTGAGGAGGTGCTCCACGGAACGCAGTACAAATATTTTGGGGTCTGCCGCCACCAGGCATGGAGCGAAACCATGGTGCTCCAGCCCGCTATTGAAGGGATGTTAGGATTAGATCCGGATGCCATGAACAACACCCTTGGCCTCTCCCTGCGTTTCCCGTTAGACTGGGATTCCGTAACCGTTGAAAATATCAGGTTAGGTGAAAACCATTTTAACCTAAAAATGCTCAGAAGCCCCCAAACCACCGATCTTTACTTCCTTAACGCCCTCACGTCCTCACCTCCTGACGCCCTCACGTCCTCACGCCCTCACGTTAACCTTAACGTTCCTCTCGCCGCAGGTACCGAAGTAGATAAGGTCCTTGTTGACGGGCAGCCGGTAGCTTTTACACGAACCCCTGCCGGAATCGAGTTGAAAATAACCGCGGTTGAGAGCAGCCATATCGAGATCCTGGGGAGTGGCGGCATTTCCGTTCTACCGCTGGTTCATCACCCTGCACCGGGCGATTCCTCCACCGGACTGAAGATTATCAGCGATGAACTGATCGAGAAAAAGTATGTAGTGAAAGTTGAGGGATTAAGCGGAACACCGGGTAAAATCCGCCTGATTAAATCAGGAAAAGTGATTGAACATGAATTCACCTTCCCGCAAGCTAAGGAGAAGTATGTTCAGAAGGATCTGGTTTTTTATAACGGAGTGCCTGATAATGAAGTGGTTTATTATGTTTTACCGCGCAGTTTTTACGACAGCAATGGTGATCGCACCGGGGATCTGAATGGACTCCGGCAGAAGCTCGATTATCTGCAGGAACTGGGCGTGACCTCAATCCTGACCCTTCCGCTCTATTATTCGGATTTTTACCACAATTACTTTGCCATTGATTATCAGAAGATTGATCCGGAATATGGCACGATGGACGACCTGATCGCGTTGATCCGAGAGGTGCATAAGCGGGGCATGAAATTTTACCTCGATATGGAGACGCAGTATGTGACGGAGGGCTCCGAATGGTTTGCCAATCACCCTGATTACCAGATTAAAGGAACACCCTGGGGTAAGCTGCTATCCTATAATGGGGATTCCAGGGCCCTGAATATGGCCAACTTATATCATCCGGAGGTGAGGGATTATTTCCACCAGCTCTACCGGTATTTCCTTGACCCCAATAAAGACGGCCGGTTCGATGATGGTGTCGATGGTTTCCGGATCGATCATATCATGGACGATCTGGACAATGCCGGCAAACTGACCAACCTATATAGCGGGTTCTGGAGACCTTTGTTTGATGAACTTCGATCGGTAAACCCCACCATCCGGATTATCGGTGAACAGGCCAATTGGGCTGATTATGGAAACGAGGTTTTCGAAAAGGCTGATCTCGATTACCTGTTTGCCTTTCAGAATGCCATGGCCATCAGTACTTTGGAAAAAGATCAGATTATTAATAAGATAGACTCAACAAACCGGCTCACTCCCGGCAGCAAGGACCAGCTCATTTTTATCGAGAACCACGATCTCGACCGCTTTGCTTCCCGGATGAATGGAAGCCTTCCCAAAGAAAAGATCGGAGCGGCATTCAATATCCTGTTAAAAGGGATCCCGCTGATCTATTATGGACAGGAGCTCGGAATGAAAGGGGTTAAGTATGAAGGCAAATCCGATGGTAACGATATCCCACGCCGGGAAGCTTTTGAATGGTGCCGAAGTACTGAGGGGCCGGGAATGGCCCACTGGTACAAGGATAGCGGTCCATGGTGGACCAGCCGGAACGGGAAATCCGGCGACGGCATCTCGCTGGAGGAGGAGAAATCCGATAAGAATTCGTTGTGGAATTTCTATAAAAGGCTGATAACCATACGGAAGCACCATCCGGCCATCATTGGCGGTGAACTCCGTGTTATTCCGAACGATAATCCCGGAGTCGTGTCGTTTGTGCGTAAATTGGATGAAGAGGAAATACTGGTGGTGATAAACCTCACCGGTAATCCGCAAAAGGTTCTGATCCAGGATAATACACAGCTAAATGCGGCCCGGGTTATTCTTTCTGAACCTTCCGGCTGCCTGATTGATAAGAGCAGGATCAATATGAAATCTTACGGAATTTTTGTTTCAAGGTTCAAATAGATATTAATGTTGTTATCTTTAATATTGCATATGTGGAGGCCAGTAACCACTGATCAAACGGGGCGAAACCGAAAAGCCAGATGAGTAGGAAATCTAAATTTATTAATTATGAAGAAATTTGCTCTGACAATTTGTGCATTATCTATTGTCGCCTTATCATTTGGGCAGTCTACTATTGACCAAAGCAAGATGCAGTTCAATGCAGGAGTTGGTCTTTCTTATGGTTACTATTCGGCGTTTCCGGTGTATATAGGTGCTGATTACTGGATTAATCCGGACATCACTCTTGGCCTGGAAGCATCTTTCCGCTTAGGGTTGCATCATTCCGGTTTTGGCGGTACGGTGAATGCTAACTATCATTTCAACAAGATCTTACAACTTCCGGAGAATTTGGATGCCTATGCAGGAGTCAGTGCGGGTCCTTTTTTCTTCCTGGGAGATTATTGGGCTAACCCCCTGCATGTTGATTTTCATTTCCAGATCGGCGGACGGTACAAAATCAACGACAAAATGTGGGTGAATGCTGAGGTTGGCGGAGGATCTTTTTCAGGAGGGAAAATTGGTATAACCCTCATGAGGTAACGCCTGAAAGAGTTGTAACGGAATTTCCCCCGTTCGGGCAGTGTTGCCTGGCCGGGGGATATTTTATTTCAGTTCACCGACCTCGAAAACAGCCTGATAGCCAGTGCCACAATCAACAACATTATTCCCGATAGTGCAATCAGCGCCGGCCAGATATCGGTCCAGATCCAGCCCTGGGTTGAGATGGTGCGCATGGCATGTACGGCATAAGAGACCGGATTGGCAAGTGCGATATCTTTAAGCCAGACAGGCATCGCATTGGTCGGGAACATTGCATTACTGGTAAACATCAGGGGCATGGTCAGGAAGTTTGATACAGCCATTAATGTTTCCATCGATTTGATCCTCGAGGACAGCGATAGGGAGATTCCGCCCATGATGATCCCAAAAATTCCTGAGATCACCAGCAAGGCGACAACTCCAAAAAAGCCAGTCTTGAAATGAACTCCAAGAAACAATGCAATGATCACGATGATCAGGGCCTGGAGCATGGTTTGCAAGCCGATGGACATAAGTTTTCCCAGCGGGATTGCAGCGCGGTAAATCGGTGCGGCAAGCATTTTATTGAGATAGCCGGTCCGCCTGTCCCAAACAATGGTGATTCCCCCGAACACGCCGCCAAACAGCGCTGTCATGATCATAATGCCCGGAGTCATAAAATCAAGATAATTGCCTGTTCCCAGCATTTGCGCCGCTGCCGGATTCCGGGTGAGGCCCGACATGGCATTACCCATCAGTACCAGCCAAACAAGTGGCTGAACCACCACCATCAGCAGACGCGCTTTCTGTTGGGCAAACTTCTTGATTTCGCGCCAGAAAACCCAGTAAATATCAGATAATAATAATGTTATATTCATCCTCTGGCCCTCCTCATAATCATGCGTGACTTAAATGCTGCTTCCTTGGTGCTGACATCTTCCCTCATCTCTTTGCCTGTATGATGCAGGAACACATCGTCCAGCGTGGGCTGTTCGATCTCATTCTTCAGTGCCTCCTTCAGGGCGGTCGGCGTATCGAGTGTTTTTATGATTCCCCTGTCGATAATGGCAACACGGTCGCACAGTGAATCTGCCTCATCCATATAATGCGTAGTAAGAAAGATGGTCATTTTGATCTCTTCACGAAGCGTATTGATATACTTCCAGATCTCCCGGCGGGTCTGGATATCTAATCCGAGCGTCGGTTCATCCAGAAACAAAATTCTCGGACGGTGAATCAAACCGCAGGCGATATCGAGCCGTTTCCGCATCCCGCCTGAATAGGTCTCGGCCTTGTCTTTGGCCCGGGCGGTGAGATCAACCATTTTCAGCACTTCGGCAATCCTGATCTGGGCTTCTGCACGCGGAATATGGTAAAACCCTGCCTGCAACCTCAGGTTGTCATATCCCGTAAGCGCATCTTCCACAGCCAGATCCTGCGAAACAAAACCAAGTTCTAAACGGGCCTGGTAGGCATGTCTGGTGATATCAATGCCATTTATGGTAGCCATACCTTTAGTCGGACTGATCAGGGTGGTGAGCATGGCGATGGTTGTGGACTTGCCGGCCCCGTTGGGACCCAGAAATCCGAAAATCTCCCCTTCATTCACGGAGAAACTCACATTGTTGACGGCCACAATTCCCCCGGGGTAAACCTTGGTTAACCCATGTGCTTCAATTATTGTTCTCATTGAATCTAAAAGCCTATTTTTAGCGGTGCAAACTTAAACAGTTCTATGATAAGATTGTTTTTCAATTCCGATTAATATGGACCACAAAGAATCGCAGCCGAAAAAGAATCTCATTCTGGCGCTCATAATGATCAGTTCATTCATCTCCCCGTTTCTGGGAGCTTCAGTGAATATTGCGCTTCCAAGGATCAGCGCCGACCTGGGAATGAATGCGGTCACCATGAGTTGGGTGGCTATGTCATACCTCCTCGCATCGGCCGTTTTCCTGGTACCGTTGGGTAAGCTGGCCGACATGATCGGCCGGGTTAAGGTTTTCATTCTCGGGAACATCATTGTTGCCACAGCCTCACTGCTCTGCGCATTAGCTGTGGATTCCACCATGCTGATCATTTTCAGGGTTTTGCAGGGAATCGGCAGCGCCATGATGTTCGGTACCAATATGGCCATTATCACCGCGGTTTTCCCGCCAAACCAAAGAGGTAAAGCCATTGGTATTAACGTTACTGCTGTTTATCTGGGTTTATCTGCCGCACCGGTGATGGGCGGAATCCTGACTCAGACTTTCGGCTGGCAAAGCATTTTTTATATCACGATTCCATTCGGACTGTTCGTTGCCCTGGCTGCCCGGCTGGTGATTAAAACCGATTGGGCCGAGGCGAAAAGTGAGAAATTTGATTACAAAGGATCGATTATCTATATCATTGCCATGTCGGCCTTTATGTATGGATTCTCAAAACTCCCGGATCCGCTGGCTTTCCTGCTAGCAGGAATAGGTATAGCCGGACTTCTTTTGTTTGGGAGGGTTGAACTTAAATCCGCTTTTCCGGTATTCAACATGCAGCTCTTTTTCGGGAACAGGCATTTTGCCTTATCGAATCTGGCTGCCCTGATTAACTATGCCACCACATTTGCCGTTACCTTCGTGCTGAGTCTTTATCTGCAGTATATCAAAGGATTATCGCCACGCGATGCCGGTTTTCTTCTCATTGCACAGCCGATTATGATGGCACTGGTTGCTTCTTTTTCCGGTAAACTTTCGGATAAATATCAACCCCGGATCCTATCCTCTCTGGGAATGGGGATTATAGCTATTGGCCTGGCCCTCCTTTTACCTTTAAACGATCATACTTCCAATTCTTACCTGATATTCAGCTTGGTTTTACTTGGCATTGGATTTGGATTGTTCTCCTCTCCCAATACCAATGCCGTAATGAGTTCAGTGGAAAAGAGATTCCTCGGCACCGCCTCGGCAACCATCGCCACCATGCGCATGACCGGCCAGATGGTAAGCATGGGCATCGCCACCATGGTAATTCATATTTTCATCGGGAAGGAACGGATATCTCAGTTGAATGAACCGGCTTTTCTGCATTCGGTTTCCATCACGTTCGCTATTTTTATCCTGTTAAGTCTCGTGGGCATCTGGGCTTCGCTGGCACGAGGCAAAAGTCAGCCAAACCATAATTAAACCCAATAATCAAACCAATGAAAAAAGGGATATGCCTGTTGCTGGTGATGGTCAGCTTATCGTCACTAGCCCAATCATCTAAAAAGAGTGCCAACCAACCCGACAATCGCTTTACCGGACTGGACACCACCTTTACCCGTGTGCTGAAAGAGTGGAAAGCCGCCGGGTTTGCAGTCGCAGTAGTTGAGAAAAACAAGGTGATCTGGTCGAAGGGATACGGCTACCGCGATCTCGAAAACAAGCTTCCGGTAACGCCCAATACCCAGTTTGCTATCGGCAGCTGTACCAAAGCCTTTACCGCTACCCTAATCGGGATGCTAAACAAAGAGGGCAAAGTGGAATATGATAAGCCGGTAAGGGATTATCTTCCTGAGCTTAAGTTTTTTAACGACGAACTGAACGACAAGGTAACCTTGCGCGACATGATGTGCCACCGCACCGGATTGCCGCGACATGATTATAGCTGGTACCTGTTCACCACTGCATCCCGTGATAGCATCATGCAAAGGATTCCATTCATGGAACCGTCAGCAGGACTGCGGGGAAAGTGGCAGTACAATAATTACATGTTCTTCCTGCAAGGCATGGTGGCTGAAAAACTGACCGGAAAAAGCTGGGAAGAAAATGTGAAGGAAAGGATCTTCACCCCGCTGGGCATGACCAATTCCAATTTCTCGGTGAAAGATCTGGCTAAGAATGCAGATGGCGCATTCGGATATGAGGTGCGAAAAGATAGTCTGGTTAAGAAGATGGATTATTATGATATCAATGCCATGGGACCGGCCGGGAGCATCAACAGCACCGTTATGGATATGTCAAAGTGGGTCATGGCCTGGATCAATGGTGGTAAGGCAGATGGCAAAGAGATAATTCCCACCGGATATCTGAATGAAGCCATTTCCGGACAGATGATTGTTGCCGGCGGATTGCCGGATTCAGAAATACCTGATGTGCAGTTCAGTAACTACGGCTTTGGCTGGATGATGTGCTCCTATCGGGGACATTACCGTGTTGAACATGGCGGTAATATCGATGGGTTCAGCGCCAGCACCTGCTTTTTCCCCAGCGACAGCATCGGGATCATCGTTCTGAGCAATCAAAATGGCTCAGCGGTACCCGGGATTGTACGAAACTATATATCAGATAGATTGCTGAAGGAGAAGTATGTCGGCTGGAGCAGCATTAACAGAAAGAAGGTTGATAAGGCTAAGAAAGCGATGGATGACGCTAAAAAGAGTTCCACCTCCAACCGGAAGCCCAATGCTCCGATGAGTCATCCCATCAAGGATTATGAAGGCGTTTATGCGAACAAGGGATATGGAAGTTTCACGGTGGTGGTAAAAAACGATTCTGCTTTTATCCAGTTGAAAGATAAATCATTATGGCTTAATCACTTCCATTACGATGTATTCGATGCTTGGTTGATGGATAAAAAAGAGAAGCTTGATACGGTTAATCAGGAACCTCTAAAGGTTCAATTCAAAATGAACGTAAGCGGCGATATCGAAAGTGCCTCTGTCCAGCTCGAACCCTCTATTAAACCTTTGGAGTTTGCACGGGTGGCTAAAGAAATAGAGGTGAAAAAGGATGATCTGTCGAAGTATGTGGGCGAGTATGAAATGGCAGGGGTGGTTGCCAAGTTCTATCTGAAAGGAGAAAAAACCCTGTATCTGTTCGTTCCGGGTCAGCCTGAATATGAGTTGTCGCCAATTGAGAAAGACCGGTTTGCCCTCAAGATCGTCAGTGGGTATTATGTGAAGTTTGCGGTTAATGATAAAGGAGAGGTTACAGACGTTACCTTCCAGCAGCCAAACGGGAATTTCAAGGCGACGCGGAAGAAATGACCCTTTGTGAAGAGCCATTGCCGAGGGACTTTATCAGTTGCCACGACATTTATGCCGTGGGTAGATGACACATATTCAATGAATTAATTCCAATGAACGAATTTCAAATGTTTCCATTTTTGACCATAACTGAGCGAATCCATAGATTCTCTGTCTAAATATAAACCGGATAGTTTGCCTTTGGATTTGGTGGTGAACACTCCAATAGCATCCTGAATGTTTGAAAAAGGATAATCAGCCATCCCATCCCAATTGGAACGATAGACGAAATCGCCGAAAGTTATTGCCGACAATGTCATTTCAACCTCAATATCACCCAATACCCTTACCTGAATTGAGTCCGAACGATCCAATCCCAACATCAGCCTGTTATAGAACCTTTCGGGAGTCATTTGAGAACTCCGTTATATGTCAGAATTATCTGAGTACTTGCTGGTACATTTGAACTCGACCCATTTAAATCGGTTTTTGATAAAAAGGAACTTTATCCGACCATAATTACCAAACAAACCATCAACGCTAATGCAATTTTTCTTTTCATTGGTAATAGACTTAGTTTTACCTCTTCGAATTTTCTTGACTGTTTCATGCCAGAGGTTGGAACACGAACTTTGCAAGGATTTATTATGGCGCAAGGCTTGAAGTGAAATTTTCGATAGCGATTGAAAATATTGAAATATGTAAAAATATTCAGCCATGACCGAAAATATTTCACATTGGTGGATGATATCCACCTGGAATCAAATGAAGGGATCGGCGATAACCAGGAGTGGCGGTTGGGGGAGCGTCGTGAGGATGTGAGGAAGTTAGGGGAGTGAGGAAGATTATTTGCAGGCAGATGTTGCAGCTTCAAATACCTGTTTTCCTAAATTGTAAAACTCTTTGGCTTCTGATATGGAGGGTTTGCCATCGGGCAATAAGCCCATTTCCCCGGGGTATCTTGCATCGATATATAGCTGGTCCAGGAGGATAAGCAGATCCGAATTTATCGTTACCGGAATTTTATCTTTTACCTTATTATAAAGGGTTTCCAAGGAATGGGTTTTTATGAAGCCCAGATCAAATTCTTCGATAATAGTCTTGAATGATTTCTCAATTGCTTGTTGGGCGTGAAAAGCCGACAAATGAGTCAGGTTCTCCTGTGAGATTATTTCATGAATCAGGAGAAGATCACTTTCGGCACTGGTTAACCAGTCGCTAGCTATTTTTTTCATAAAGCACTATCCCTTTTGTCAAAAGTTCACGGGCAAACAGGCTGTTAGTCTCAATAAATTTCTGATGCATGGCTTTTGTATGTACAATTAAATCAACAGGAAAATCCTTCTTGATTTCAGAGATAGACCGTGATATTCTAAGGTAAATTTTACTCTTTTCGAAATAACTTGAAGGGATAATGTTATCGCCTGTTACAACCAGAATATCCAGATCGCTGTTGACAGTAGGCTCCCCATAGGCGTAAGAACCAAAAAGAATGATCTTTTCGGGTTGTGTCGATTTGAGTTTCTCGATTAATAATGGTATGTAACTTAAACCGGTCATACTAGCGAGCTTTGATGAGCAAATTTAACAAATTTGCTGGAATCTGCCCCACATCATCATTTCCAGACCATACTTCTTAACGGATTAAAAACTGTTGGTATACTTACCCCAGAGCTCATCGGCCAGTTTCCAGTATCGGACAACCGAAGAGTTGGCCACTTCCACTGAATATTTCGTAAGCAATTCCTTCACTTTTACAGGATCGGTTTTATACAGATTAATCATCTCTTCCTCAAATGTTTTCTGATTGGCAAATGCTTTATCCTCGATTTCTTTCCAGACTACCTCAACGTCCTTGCTCATAGGCTGATACCGTAGCATGCACAATTGACTGACCTGACGGAATGCCCACCAGGCACTTTCGCGGTTGAATTGCCTCCGGCCGTCGACCATATACGAATCGGGCATGGCCGTGATTCCGCAATAGAAGGGAGTGTGCGGTGTTGTGGCGGGATTGTCATAGCCCAGCCAAACAACTCCGCCGATCGGATCGGGGAGCCAGCTGCGCGATTGGGTGATCTGAAGGTAGGTGGCACGCGGACAGCAGATAGTACGTTCCGCAGGCACTTTCAGCAGATTGCGGAGATCACTGCTCATAAAGGGGTTGGCTACAGGACTTTTCACCACCTTGCCGTTCCGGTCGATCATGGTCAGGCTGCCGGTCATGTCGAACGGGGTATCCTGATAATAATTCCGGAACATTTCAAGCATATCCTGAACCGAAAGTTTCTTCTCCGATTTCACCGACATCGGAAAGTTCTCGCTATTCGGATCGAGCTTGAGCGATGGGGCAACCATACTCAGTACCCTCCATTCACGCCTGCGGCAAGCCATGCTGGTGCGGCTGGCATAGGCATAACAAAACTCAAAAGGTTTATCGCTTTTCGGATCCCAGAATCCAAGCTCCTGAGCCAATGAATACACATTATCGGAGGCCATGTAGTTGTCCGGATCTTTCAGGTTGATCGTACGGATGCGACTGGCGTTGGCCGAAACCCCGACTTCATCATCCGGGATTCTGACCGCTGCCCAAACGGCTCCCTTTTTCCCTTTTCCGGGGCCCAGAATCTCAAAATGCCAGGTCTCCTGCGGATCGGCAAAAGTAAAGCACTCGCCTGCATCGTTATAGCCGAATTCTTTAGTCAACTGATCAATGATCCTGATAGCATCACGGGATGTTTTAGCCCGCTCCAGTGCCAGCCGGTAAAGCTCGGGGCAATCGAGGATCCCATTGTCGGATTGCAGTTCGTTCTTGCCGCCGAAGGTAGTTTCCCCGATAGCCAGCTGATATTCATTCATTACCGGATAGGCGGTATTGATATAGGCATAGGTTTCAGAAACCTGCGGAATGGTACCGGTCTCAACCTGGTCCGGATCATTCGGACCTTTGGTTGCCTTCGGCTCCAGGTAAACCGGACTCATCGATCCTGCCGGGTGTTTCTGATGCGGAACCAGGTTGATCCAGGTCCGGTCGGAACCGCTATCACACGAATGCGACGTCATCGTTGAACCATCCACTGATGCTTTTTTGCCTACGATAATACTGGTGCAGTTATCATATTCCGTAATCTCCTGACCGCTGGCGGTGAATCCATTTTGAATGGCAGAACTACCGAAGAACAACAGAAAACTGAATGAAAACACCAACAAGCTGAATTTTCTGCTTCTTTTCATAACCTCTAACCTTTTAATCATTAACTTATTTACGGGCTACCGCAAGGGTCGCCCCTACGGATATCAAATAACAAATCACAAATAAACTCCAAACCCCAAACTCCAAAACTCAAAATCGGAGCACTGTCATCCCCGCGAAGGCGTTGTTCTGTCATCCCCGCGAAGGCGTTGTTCTGTCATCCCCGCGAAGGCGGGGACCCCTTGACGCTACACGGAGTTCCGCATTAACGACAACCGACAACCGATAACCGACAACGTATTAATGTCCGTAACGGGCGACCGCGGATCGCCACTACCACTGCTTCGTTAGAACCCCCGTGCGTACATCGTCCACAACTGCCCCTTCAATTCGACCCATTTATTCATAGTGGCGCGGGCAAAATCGTTGGTGTACTGGGTCATAAACTCGCGATATTTCGGTGGTTTAGGATTGCCGCGCTGATCCATTTCAGGTTCTTTTCCCTTATCGGCCTTCATTAGTTCAACGGCCATCTTATCCATCAAAGGAAGTTCGATAAACGCCTTATCTTCAAATGTTTTAACGGCTTCATCAACGATTCCGCGGGTACGTTCCCATTTCAGTTCTGCCAGCCGGTTGGTTTCCCTGAAATTCCAGATGGCGGCATCAGTGCGGAATTTTTTCTGACCGCAGATCTCGAAACTTTCAGGCAGACTGAGCGTTCCGGCATAGATCGGGATCCTTGGACTGCATGCCGGGTTGTCGAACGAGAACCAGGCTACTCCGCCGATATCATCCGGCAGCCAATCGCGGCACTGAATCACGTTTGAATAGGAGCAGCCGCTGATGGCAATTGTCCTCTGACTTTCAATAATGCCCGGTTTCAGGGTATTAACGAGGGTTCTGAGGTCACCGCTCATAAACGGACTGGCCAATGCGCTTTTAACCTGCTCCGGCGTTGTTTCGGGTTGGACCTCGGCACCCCGGCGACCGAAATTACTTTTTGCAACCAGCAGGTTTTTGGTCGCATCCAGGTCAGTTCCTTCGTATGTGTTACGGTAATAAGCCATCACGTCGCGAACACTCACTTTTTTCTCGGCTTTAACTGAAAACGGCAATTCGTCCATATCAGGAGTCAGATTCAGCGAGGGTGCCATAGTGCTCAGGATATAGAATTCACGGGTGGAGAAAGGCTTGCGCCCGCCGTAAGCTTTCCAGAATTTGAAAGGCTCGCCGCTTTTCTTATCATAAAATCCCATCTCTTCAGCCAGAGAGATCACGTTCTCCGAAGCCATATAATAATCCGGTTTCGAAAGATCTAATGTGCTGATCCGGCAGATATTGGCGGAAACACCCACGTGGTCATCGGGTATCCGTACGGCGGCCCAAACGGCACCTATTTTTTCAACGCCGGCACCCATGATCTCAAAGTGCCAAACTTCATTTTTGTCGGCTACGGTCAGACATTCGCCGGAATCACCATATCCGTATTGGGTAGCCAGATCGCCCATCAGCTTGATGGCATCACGGGCGTTGGTGCACCGTTCCATGGCAATGGCCTGTAATTCCTCAATCAGGAAGAGCCCATCGTCGTTTTCCATGCTGCCCTTCCCTCCAAAGGTGGTTTCACCCATGGCCAGCTGCTTCTCATTCAGCGAAGGATAGCAGGTATTCAGATAGGAATAGGTTTCGGCAACCTGAGGGATTTCACCCTTTTCGGTAACGTTGCGCTTATCGTTCAGGAACTCATTGTGCATCAGCCCCCAATAGACCTTCCGCGTGGCGCCCACATCATATTTCCTGTGCGGAACAATGTTCAGCCAGGTGCGGTAATTGCCGTCGCAACTGTGACAGGTGATCACTGAGCCATCGGTGGTGGCCTTTTTCCCGACCATTATACTGGTACAGGATGCATCTTCTTCGCTTACCGGAATAAACTGCGCAAAGGTGAACTGCGTTAGGAGCAAATTGACGATCAGCAGGAGACCGTACTTTGAGAAGAGTTTTGTTTTCATATTTAGAGAAGTTATTTGTTGTCGGTTGTCAGTTGTCGGGGAGGTAAGTCGAATTTTATTCAAAGATCACTTTACTAACCGATACTGCTGCCGGGTCTTTCAGAAAGTATCCAACACCTTTTGCTATGAGCTCAGCGTACTTAGGTACGCCTTCACAGACCAGCTCTTTTTCCGGATGGAATTCGTTCCAGCTTTGCATGATCTGGAGCACAGTTGAGGTGTGCCGGCCTACACGGGTGGCAATCGGCCAGCCTTTATCATCGATAGGGGCATAGAGAAGGCCATGCTTGCCGGCTTTTACCACAAAGGCATCTTTCCCCTCAAGGAGCTGTTCGGTGCCGGTGATCCCGCGCGTGGCATCGAGAAATGGCTCAGGTGCTTCCAAGAGCAGGGAAATGGCATCAGAATAGTCACCAATCTCGCGGTGCGACAACCCATGAAGGTTTTTGGGAGAGAACTCTGTGCCGATCGAAAATCCCTCGAAATCAGTTAAGGTCATGGATGCCATGGTTGCCAGATCCTGTCCTTTTTCGTGCGTTACGATGGTGTTTATTACCGGATACTGCAATTCGGCTTCATGCAGATCGATCACCACATCAACCTTTTCCTGTCTGATCAGGTTCATGAAGGCGAAGGTCGTTTTCTCTGTAAGTGTGCCATTGGCTCTTCCGGGCCAGGCACGGTTCAGATTCCGGATATCCATGTATGCAAGGTTCTGTCTACTAGGGTAGTGGATATATACCTCAGGATCAGGCCATTGGTCAAGTGGATTCGACCACCGGTCGCCCATCCGGAATTGCTGTCCACCCCAGGCTGTAGGGATCGTAAAAAGCTGAGGATAGGCGGCGCTTGGACGGGTAACGCTGGTGGCGCTGCGGTTGGCCGATAGAACAACGATCAGCCGGCCCTTCGTTATACGGGCATTTTCAACCATGATCAGGGCCGTTAACCTGCCGGCAGGCTCTTCGGGATGTGAGCCGCCGAGCACCATCATAGTGGCCCCTGGCTCAGTTCCTTCAATGATATAGATGTTGCAGTCGTTGAAGGTCCCCTTAACACCGTCGAAATAGTCGCCGAGCTTTTTAACTTTTACCTGGTCGCCAATGACTACCTGCTCTTTATAATGACGGTGCTGATAAAACCGGATCCCGGCAACAACCAAAACAACCATTCCAGCCAACCCGATCAGGCTTTTACGTATGACATCTTTTCTGTTCATGGGTACCATCTATTTGAGCATGAATAGGCGTAACAGAAAAGGAATCAGGATAATAACATATACGATCTCTTTTTTCCAGTCCCTGGTTTTAATCATATTGTAAATGATCAGAACCACGATAAAGGCAATAAGTGCGTAATAGAGAGTCGTTATGATTGGAGTGAAAATCGCGTTCATATCGATGAATTATATTCCAGTTAAAAATCCCAGTTGCTTGCTGTAGAGGACCATAAGGGTACCCAATATCATGATGACAATTGCCGGGACAATGCATTGTTTCAGGAACTTGCCATAGCTGTCCTTCGCTCCGGCCACGTCCACAGTGAGCCGTCCGATGATTGCCGTTGGCGGCAGTGCATCACCCAAAGGCCAGATGACACTCATTCCGGCCAGGGCAACGATAGGGTTCAGTCCCATCGAGTTAAACAATAAAACCAGGGGAACACCAAAAACCGCAGCCGATCCGTACATCAGGACCGATTCGGTTATTGGCAGGAAAAAGAAGAGGCTACCGATCACCAGGTAAGCGGGAAGGGTGATAAAGGTTATCGCGAGCAGTCCGCGTACCCCTGTGAGAGTCATGATCTGGACCAATATCCCGACACAGGTGAGAGTACCGATCAACGGCAGCAATTGCTTGATGGTATCGGCTGAGATCCTGAAAAAATCGAGTTTCTTAGGCGATAGCAGATATGAAGCCAGGGCGGCAAACAGGAACATCAGAGGCAACCCGACGACAGGGGTATCATGCGGCCATTTACGGCCCATGAACATCAGTCCGAAGAAGATGACGAAAGGAATGACGATCCTGGTCCAGTTCATCTTTTCGGGAGGAACCGGCAATTCTTCAAATGCTTTTTCCACATCGATCTTCGTGCCTTTCCATCCCAGGAAGAAGATGGTGAACAGCGCCCCTATCACACAGGGAATCAGGAGGGGCCAGAAGAAACCGACATAGGGCATATTTACCCCGGCAGCAGTCATCATGGCCCATAAACTCACGGGCGGAGCAGCCGCGCTGAGTCCGGCTATCAGAAAGATGATTGCAGCCGTCTTGATTTTGGATATCCCCATGTAATTAAGGACAACAGCCACCATCCCTCCGGTGATCAGAACGGTTACGCTTCCGGCACCGGTGAGGGCACCGGGTACCAGGAGGAGCACGGTTAGAAGGATCAGCAACAGCGCCCGGTTGTTGTGGAAGGTTTTGATGATGGATCGCACCACAAATGCCACACCGCCCGACTCTTTCAGTATATTCATAAACAGCGTGGCGCAAATGAATATAAGGTTGATATCCAGATAAGTAATGGCACCTTCGGCCACATGCCGGGCCGGAAACCAGTGACCGGCAGCAACAGCGCCGGCCAGGGCGGCGACCAGCATTGCCAGTTCAGTGGATAGCTTAACCCAGAGCGCGATGAAGTAGCAAAGCACCATTACACCCAGGATAATCGCCGCAGAAGTGTACATGTCCACGTTGGTAGCCCTTATTTATTGTATACTTTCTTCAGGACATCATTGATTTCCGTGTTCATCTCAAACAGGATGAGCGGAATATTTTTCCCTTTGGATATCGTGGTGAACCGGCCATCAGAATCACCCTCTTTCTTGACGATCATAAAATCGCAAACCGTGCAAACGGCATCAATCGACATCTCATCGGAATTATCACCTGCCGAAGCTCCCTGCGACCGGCGGGCCATGCCTTCGATATGCGAACCAATAACCTTGATACCCTGTTTCTTGGCTTCGGCTATCAAAGCTTTGGTACGGGCAAGTTCATCATCCATGGATACGCCGGCAGCACCCATCCCTTTTAAACTGGCACCGGTAACAATGATGATCGACTTGTAAGGTTTGCCCTCTTTCTTCTTGGAAATCAGGTCGTCAGCCTTGGCCTGCAGGTTGTAATCGAAATTGACATTCAGTTTTTGAAGGAAGATTTTCAGCCTGACCGGTCCCGGGCTCTGACCGCAAGAGGTTAACAAAACAGGTTCACTGGCCGTTTGCGCAACTGCCTGGTTGGCTGCAAAGGAGAACAGCGAACTCAAAAAGACCAGGATGAGTAACCGGGGTACTCTTTTCATGATTAAAGTTTTCATATTGTTTTTTAGATATTTACAGATCAGGTAGATATGATTTTATATTCTCCGTTGACTCAAAGATATTAAACTTACACTTCAGATGGCTCTTTAGTGGCTGTTATATAGCATACGGTACCACATTAGAACAAGGATAAACCATAGGAGCCCAATCAGGCTGAATATTAAAATTGCAGGATCCTGCCTGCCGTTAAACTGAATCGAATGTTGAGTAATTTGGGGCTGCGAGGCCGGATCCCAGGGGAGGTTGTATTTCTGCGCCAATCCTTTGATAAATAGCAGATGGATCACCGGAATTTTTTTCAGCAGCATGGTATGGATCATGCCCTGCTTCTCCGGTTCCGGTATCTGAACTTTCCGCACCAGTCCGGGCTTGATATTCAGTACAGCCTGGCTGCTGCCGAGGTTGGCAAATCCACCGCCTGAGTTGATGAATGCCTTGATCCTATGCGGGTTTCCGGCGAAATAGAATTTCTCGCGTATCGACCGGTTTATCTGCAGATCTTTTTCTGTAATCAATGGAATCCCGGCTTCCTCAAGACTCCGCCGGAACCTATCGGAAATGTTCCGGTCAAATTCCAATCCGGTATCATCCTCTCCTCCAATCGATGCAGCAACCGGCTTGAAATCAATCATATGACGATCCAATAAAAGATGATATAGGTCCCAAAAGGTAAAATCAGGATTGGAGGCTCCAAAGGAGGACGAACCGAAAGAGATAATTACCACAGGATTCAATTCTAACGCTTTAGCTGCTGATAATGAGGCTATCAGCAGAGCAGGGAAGGAGGCGGAACTGCCGATGGCAATCGTATCTCCCTTTTTCACACCGGTTTCCTTAAGCAGATGCGCGATCAGCGCAGCAAAGTTGGGATTGATGGTGGTCCTTTTGGCTTCCGGATCACCTACAGTGGTGGTGAGTTCCGACCATTCAGGTCCGATCAGCCCCGTATGGCGGGGATCTTCCGGATTGTCTGTATTAATTTGATGCTGAATGCAATAATCTTCAATCACTTTTAGGGATTGCTTCATATTCTCCGCAGCGATCCGCAATTCAGCAAAGGCTGAGTTACCGGAAGATTTGAAAAGCATAGATAAAGCCACCATCAGCCCAATACCGATCAGGCCGTTAATCAGCAGGAAACGTTCTTTATTTCCGGCAATTCTCATGTGAGCCTGCTTAATTGAGTTTAGAAAAAGTAAAAATAAATCTTGCTGATAAACAGGAGTACAGCCAGTACGATGGCCATTGAGGAAAAGGTAACCAGGATGCCTTGCCGGTCGAAGTTGTTAGCGATCAGACCGGGGATCACCCATCCGATCATCCTAAGTTCGAGGGATACCGGAAAGATCATCGGAAGGAGGAACGAGAATGAAAACGCCAGGACGGCACTGATCAATATCAGGAATACAAATCTTTTTTTGCCAAAAAGAATAAGGTATCGCGAGGCCAGGCGATAGATCAGGAAAGCCAGCAGTCCGGCCGCAATGGTCCCGGTAATCCTCAGCGGCTGATCGGCATAAAGAACCAGATAGCCGGGAACAATGATCCCGCCGGGGTAATATCCGGTGACTGCTATGAAGAGCAGCGAGAGGAGTAAACCAGTGAAGAATAGTTCGTATTGCATGGCTCAGAGTAGCGTTAAGAGGTACCCGCCTGTGCGTAATGTGTTGTGCGATGTGTGTTGTTATTTGTCATTTGTTAGATGCAATTTGTTATGGGCTAGCGGTCGCCCATTTTGTTTTCCAGTAATCAACTAGGTTAGTGCCTAATCCATGTATATTGGCGATGCCGAACACAATTGCATCACCATTGGTCGATTCGATTATATGACGGGTAATCATTTCCGGATTGTTGTTGCGTAGTTTTTCGCAGTTGTTTAGTTTTCTGGCGAAGATAGCGGAATGGATGCCACTGACATATAAGCGGCTGAAGAGATCTTTTCCCTCAGATCCCAGATAATTAAGCCATTGCCGACTGCGTTCGCCGCGATCGGAGCGTAGGGCGAGGAGGCCAATGATTTCAGGAGTCCCGGGTATTTCAGGTGCCAGTATTTCACTGGTTTTCCGGATTATCTGCAAAGTTGAAACCGGATCGTTTGCAGCAAAGATATTCACAAACCAAACTTTCCGGTAATCAGTTTCAAACCGAAATATTCCAAGCTGCCCGATATCCAGACTGGTATCAAGTATCCCTCTGATGATGCTCTCATCCGGGATTCCCTGGTATCGTGCCGCGGCTACTATGGTATCGAGGTTGGTTTGGATCTGCTGCTGATGAACCTTTTCAGGAAGCTTCAGTTCATCGCTGATACCTGTTTTTGCAAGGATCAGTCCGGCTTTGTTCTGTTGAATTCCTTTTCTGATGTACTCATTGAGCTCCTCTTCGGGAATAATGATTTTTGATCCCGGAAAGATATCGTTGACAAACAGTTCTGAGATTTCCTGGAGTGATTCGCCCACTACGTCGGTATGGTCGGCCCGGAAATTGGATAAAATCGTGAGTCCCGGCTTTATCAGCTTATGCGTTTCAACCCTATGATTATCAGGGTGAATGCTCATAATCTCCGTAATAATGCACTCAACATCAAGTTTAACCGCTTTAGCGATCAGCCGTTTTTGTTCGAGAATGGTGGTTAACCCCTTTCGGCTGATCTTTTCCAAAGAGCCATCCGGGAGGATATACATAGCCTCGGAGCCGGTGGTTTTGGCGAGAACTCTGATTCCATTGGCTCTGAAAACCGATGCCAGGGTTCTGACGATGCTGGTTTTTCCGCGGGTTCCTGAAACGGTGATACGGAGGGGAATCCGCTTTATTCTACGGTTATAAACAACCGATTCTACTGCCAGGTATATCAGAAACAGGGACGATAAACCGAGGAGCATAATGAAACCGGTCATCTTATTCCTCCGGCTTAAATAATCCTTCTGCGTTGGCTCCGAGGAATACCGCATCCATCAGCTTTTGGTCTGTACGCTGAAGCTGTTTGATCGATTCGGTATCCAGGAGGGGGTAGTGCGGGATCCTGGTGAGGTAGTCGCCGATATATTCAAGATCGGAATCGGTTTGCGACCAGTTCTTATTATCGAACCGGGAGAGGTTGACCGGCCTGGAATATGAACGTAATGATTTATCGCCCAGGGTATTGAAATAGAAATCGAAATAAGACATAATCAATTCCCTGATCGATCGATAGACTGGTTCCCGATAGCGAAGTGCGGTGGTATTTGATTTGGCAAGAGCGCCCCACCGGTCACGGATTTTAAACACGGCAATCACGTGATCGTCGTCATTTTCGGTCAACATATCGAGGATCAGTGGTTTAAACCCCAGTTCGCGCAACATCGCCGCAGCAAAAAGCGCACCCTCAAAACAGTGCGCTTTCTTCTCTGCGATTACCTGACGCGGTGACCGGCACTCCGCGTTTGGGTTGTATGGTACCGAATCCAGAAAAAGCTGGATGTCGTATGGCTTTTTAAATTGAAGGATAAAGTCGAGTTCGTTTTTGGTCCACATCATTAATGGGTAACTTGCTCCAAGGCAAACTTCTTTGCAATCACGGCCAGTTCGGCCTCTTTCAGCGGAGTTGTTTTCTTTAGTAATTTGATGAAATATTCCACTTCATCGGGATTAGCCGGACAGCCGACATTCGCCTTGATTTTTTTACCGGTTTTTTTATCCTTTGCCGGCATCCTGGAATCGGCCAGCAATTTGCCTTTTACATCAAAAATCAGCCAATAGGGAATACCAGTTCCGGCACCATGGTATTTTTTCATCATTTCGTCGGCTCCGGGATTCTCGAGATTCTTTTTGTTTTTTGCTTCCTGGACAACGAGATGTTTGATCACGAAGTTATTGTCGAAAAATGCCTTGGTTTCGGGAACATTCATCAGGGAGTCCATCCGGTGGCACCAGCCGCACCAGGAGGCATGGAATATGATGAAGACTTTTTTATTCTCTTTCGAAGCCTGTGCATAGGCATCATCCATAATTTTGGCTGCCGGCAGCGGCTTTTCCTGGGCGAAGGCCCCGGTCATCAAGTTGAGCGACAGGATCAGGGTGAATACTGCTTTCATTTTCATTTGATTTTACTTGAATATTTCAAATTTTACTTTTGGTGTCATGCAGAAATCGAATTTATTAGTCAGTTTGAGCCTAAAGATACAAAATGAATCGATTTAAGAGGCCGGTAATTTCTATCACAGTTCCACAGGGGTCATTTTAGGCATGATGAGCTGAACTACCCCGAGGGCCACCAGGTAAACGCATCCGGCGACGAGGAACGCGTAAACGTATCCATGCGGACCAGCATCGGTGAGGACTTTACCCAGAGCCAGGTTGGCGACGATACCGGAAGCGGCGCCCACCATGCCACCAATTCCAACAACAGAGGCCACGGCTTTCTTGGGAAACACGTCAGATACCAGTGTGAAAACGTTGGCTGACCAGGCTTGGTGCGCACCGGCTGCAAGGGCAATTAGCAGAACAGCAACCCACTGATTTGAAACTATCGGGGCCATAGTCACAGGCAAAACGAGGACAGCACAGATCAGCAAAGTGATTTTCCGCGCTTTATTCACCGGCCAACCGCGTTTGATAAAGGCACCCGACAGGTATCCGCCGAAAATGCTTCCCACATCGGCAATGAGGTAGATAATAATCAGTGGCAGGGCCAGTCCCTTGAGCTCCAGTCCAAACCTGGCATTCAGGAAAAATCCCCCCCAAAAAAGATAAAACCACCATACCGCATCGGCAGTTTTGGCTGCGGCGAATGCCCAGGTTTCCTTCACCGGCAGCAGGTTTCTCCAGGGTATCTTTTCAGTGACCGGCTCCGGGGGATCACTGAGGATATGTTGAAGCTCAGATGGTGATACTTTAGGATGCAGTTCGGGTTTCCGGTAGGTTCGATTCCACAGGATAATCCAGATCAGACTGAAAACTGCAGTTACCAGGAAGGCATATTGCCAGTTGGTTCCATCGCTCATCACAATCAGTGGAATAAACAACGGTGCAATGATTGCGCCAACGTTGGTGCCTGCATTAAAAATCCCGCTGGCGAATGCCCGTTCCCTGCGCGGAAACCATTCTGCAACGGTCTTGATGGCAGAAGGAAAGTTACCTGCCTCGCCAATACCCAGTCCGAACCGTGCGGCAGCAAAGCCGATCCAGCCCATTCCCCTGGTCACCGCAGCATGCAGCATCGCGAAAATGCTCCAGATAACGATCGACAAGGTGTATCCCTTTTTGGTGCCCAGCCGGTCGATAATACCACCCATGGATAATAATCCGATCGCATAGGCTACCTGAAATGAAATGGTAATGTTGGCATAATCCTGCACCGACCAGCCAAATACCTTATCGCGCAGAGTCGGGCCCAGTACCCCGAGTATGCTCCGGTCGATGTAGTTAATCGTGGTGGCCATGAATAAAAGTGCCAGGATCCGCCAGCGGAAACTTCCTATCTTTTCAGGGGTTATGGTCAAGGTCTATTTTTTGGGGTAACCGATCGTCTGGGCAATGATAATCCGCTGATGAGGAGCCAGTTCCATGGCTTTGGAAAGTTCCGGGATGTCCAGCCAGCCCCTGACCACACAAGCCAGTTTCTCTGAGGCACAATAGAGATATACGTTTTGGGCCATGAACCCGGTGTTGATATTTGAAGTGTTCAGGGATTCCGGACCGGCTTTTTCCGGATCCCTGATCCCGGCTTTTGTCAGGTCGGAAACAAAAATCAGATTTACCGGTGCAATTCCAACAAAATCCTGCTTGCCGCAGACTTTCCGGATATCGCGGTTGTGTATCTGTTTAAGATAATGTGATTCAGGTACATATAAGTAGAGGCCCGATTCAAGAGCAACATATACCGACATTTCCTGTTTGTTATTGGAAGAGGGTGCAGTGTGCTTTCCTTCATCAGCCCGGTTAATGCCCCAGGCTGCCCAAAGCAGATTAGATAGTTGCTCATCGGTAAGCTTGCGGCTGTCGTATTCCCTCGAACTGGCGCGGTCGTTAAGAGCTTGCATCAGCGGAACACCTCCCTTTTTATCCGGTTCCGGCAATTTAATGTCCTGTGCAACAGTAGATAAGCTCATAGCGATCATTATTAAAGCTGTCGGAATAAGGCAAATTGTTTTCATCGCAGCGGAAGGGTATAATTATATCTCAATAATACCAAAAATTGTCCAAAGATTACACTGATAAGGAGCACCCTGATAGATGAAACTTTAGTGGCAACCAATGCTCCTGTCATTCCCGCGAAAGCGGGAACCTTTTGACGCTACTCTGAAATATATCCGTCATTTCTGCGCTGGTCTTAATCACCGGAAACGCCACTCCGCCCTTTTCAACTCCGGCCTTCTTCAGATATTCATCGAAATAGTTCCAATAAACGAGCCCGTCATCCGACTGGGGTTCCATCAGGTAAAAGATCAGCCAGTTCGGCGGGGAAAACATAAGTACGCGGCACGGTGCTGAGTTTGGTGGGAACAAAATGATTTGAATGTTTAACATTCTCAATCCAATTCAGATTGCCGGTCGGACGACTTCTCTTTCTGCCATTGGCATCGGTATAGGGGACAGTTTCACGGACCAGCAGATAGCAATTAGATAAAGTTCGTTTTTCGAACAATTCATGCGGGAAAGTCTCGCTCAGAATTCCCATACGGTTGCGAAGTCCCACATAATTAGCAATATATCTTGGCAAGTGGTCATAAGCGGTAAATGTAGGCTGCTCATTGGGCCGCATGCTCAGGTACCCTTCACCTGCGTGGATGTTTCCCTGGATATAGATGACCGGTTTTCCAGAAGTTTTAGCCTCCTCAGGGTTGGTGATCTTCGGATTGGCCATGATGACCAGTTGGAGTGGGTTGCCTAGCTTGGTTGTGCCAAATTGCTCTACGGAAACCAGTGGGCAGCTGGTTTTCAATGCCTCGATAAATTTCACAACATCTTCATTATGAGAAGTTTCCATGAAGACAGTTTTTCTGCACGGCTCAGTAAGGCATCATGAATTCCGGCATGCTGGGCATTTACGGGAGATGTCGAGAAGAGAACGAAAAGAATCGACAAGAAAAGACTGGAAAGAGGGAAGGATAAAGTTTTCATAGTTGTAACATTTAACCTGGTCAGACAAATATCCGCAACGATTTTAGGTAAATCAATGTTGAAAAGCAAAAAGGCTTTATAAAGTTGACAACTCTACTAATTCTAATTCATTATTTTTAGCGCTCGAAATTCCAGATAAACCAAAAAGATACCGTAAGCATGAAACAGAAGTATGCAGTGGGTGCAGATATCGGCGGAAGCCATATCACTTGTGCCCTGATCGATTTAGAACATCAGATGATCCTGCCCGAAACACGGGTAACCTTTCCGGTTGATAATACCGCATCAGCTGATAAAATATTAAAGGTATGGTCAGAAGCCGTTGGCGAAGCAATCCTCGGGATCGCCATTGATGAACTGGCCGGTATAGGCTTTGCAATGCCCGGGCCGTTTGATTATGTAAAAGGAATTGCCCTGTTTGAGCGGGTTGAAAAATACCTCGGCCTTTATGGCGTAAATGTTTCCGATGGGATTCGTACCCGGTTGAAATTACCGGCAAGAATTCCGGTGAGGTACATGAATGATGCCACTGCTTTTGCTGTTGGCGAAGCTTGGATGGGTGTTGCAGAGGGCACAAAAAGATCAGTGGCCATCACCCTTGGTACCGGTTTCGGATCCGCATTTATCGATGAGGGGATTCCGGTGGTCGAACGAAATGATACCCCTGCTATGGGCTGTGTCTGGCACCTTCCCTATAAAGACGGTATCGCAGATGATTTCTTTTCAACGCGCTGGTTTGTAAAACAATACGCTGCTTTAACCGGCGAAACTCTGTCTGGGGCAAAAGAGATTGCTGACCGTGCCCGCAAAGATCCGAAAGTTGCTGCCCTATTCTCGGAATATGGCTCCGGTATAGGCGGATTTCTGGGTCCCTGGCTCAATCTTTTTCATGCTGAGGTACTTGCCATTGGCGGTAATATGGTGGGAGCATCCGACCTTTTCCTTCCTGCATTTGAAAAAGCACTGGCCGATCTGGATTGCTCCACCCGCATTGCCTGGTCGGAACTGAAAGAAGACGCCGCACTGATTGGCAGTGCGCGATTGCTTGATCCCTCCTACTGGTCGAAGATCGAACCCCTGGTTGAAAAAATGAATTAATCAAATAAACCCAAGAACATGTCAACTCAAATGTAGAGACACATAATTATGTGTCTCTACAGCAATTTATGGTTGTGGTTTTCGGCACGAAATGTGTTATCTTTGTGGACAGACCATAATGATATGAGGTTTTATTTCGTCGCCATACTGACTTTAGTGCTTGGGACCGCAGCGGTTGCCCAGGGCAATACCTATAAGACAATCACTGCTGTACAGGCGGATACACTGATTAGAAATCATCAGGGTTCATTGGATTTTGTTATTCTGGATGTTCGTACATCGGCAGAATTCATTAATGAAAGGATAGATAAATCAAGAAATCTGGATGTCAATGCAGCCTATTTTAATGATTCAATCGACAAGCTCGATAAAAATAAGATTTACTTCGTCTATTGTGGTAGCAACGGACGAAGCCCCGGTGCATGCACCAAAATCATAGCCAAGAACATTAAAACGGTTTATAATTTACAGGGGGGCCTAAGTGCATGGAAATCAGCCGGATTTCCAACAATAAAAGGATCCGGTACCGGAATTGACAGCAACCCGATCAGTTCCCTGATCGTAAAAATTTATCCTAACCCCGTTGTAGATCTTTCAACCCTTGAAATTGACGGATTTCTCGATGGTGAAGTCAAAATCGAAATCCTGAATGCATTGGGCAGCCTGGTGTTAAGTCAAAAAATGGTGCCTGGCCGGGCTATCACCCTGAATGGCCGCGAACTCAGCCCGGGCCTCTACTTCTACCGTTTGGTATTGCCGCAAAACCAGGTTAAATCAGGCCGGTTCCAGGTAGCCCGATGATTTAAAATTTTCTTGAATTTTTCATAGAGACGGATGTAGAGACGGATGATCATCCGTCT
>Ga0265292_1001016_pt1 | contig 28079 bp, 28 predicted proteins | sample Munlanlewell296A_FD_189080 | JGI IMG/M metagenome (GOLD analysis project Ga0265292, IMG submission 189080) | Leachate microbial communities from a municipal landfill in Southern Ontario, Canada - Leachate well 296A | ecosystem: Engineered > Solid waste > Landfill > Unclassified | place: Canada... | reverse complement strand
ACGGTTTCACTCCTCGTTTTTCCATCCGGCGCGCAACTACAATCCTGATCTGCTGCTTGATTTTCAGCGGGTAAATGCCGATTTAAGGAGGGCGAATAAGGGGGAATTCCCTGATAGACAGAAAAATCGTCAAATCGTACCCTGATATATCAGGCTGATATCCGCGGAAGTGGGATTGACGGGGGGCCTTAAAAGGATAGTACGGGACAATCGGTTCAACGGATAAGGGGAAGCATTGATGGAGCGGGAATATTCAAGAGAAAAGAAAGAAGCATACGAAGCACCGGCGTTTGAGAAATTCGGCAACCTGCTAAATATTACCGCTGACTGGCAGTGCAGTGCCATTTTTGATACTCACAGCAACGGCAATGGCAACGGGAACGGTTACGGTCATTGTTCGCACGGCAACGGGAACGGCAACGGGCACAATCGCTAGGATTTTCCCGGATCGAGCGGAAATTAACGCCTGCGGCGAAGTAATCGTGGGAGAATAAGATCTCAGGCAAGTGGCAGGCAAGATAGCATGATTCAATAATACGCGTCCCCCGCAAGGGGGCCGCTGTTTTTATGACATGATGTGTCAAGCATGATTTCGGTTAATTTCACCCGCGGTTTGTCTATATCGCACGTAACATCGTAGAATGTACCCTTGGCACGGGGGCGTAGCTCAGTCGGTTTAGAGCGCCGGCCTGTCACGCCGGAGGTCGCGGGTTCGAGTCCCGTCGCTCCCGCCATTTTTTCGATCGAGGCCATCCCTGCAGAGGGGGTGGTCTTTTCGTTTCCCGCTTTTTCCGCGCCTACTTCCCCGGGATAACGGTCACGGGAATCTTCGATCCGTGGATGACGTTGATGGTGACGTTGCCGAGCACGGCCGCCGCCAGGGCGCGCCTGCCGTGGGAGCCCATGACGATGTGGTCCACGCCGGAGCTGTCGGCCTCCTTGAGAATCTCCTGCCAGGGGTGGCCTTCGACTACCTTTCCTTCGGAGTCCGCACCGGCGGCCTTGGCCCTGTCCACCATTCGCGCGACGGCTGACTCGGCGTACTTGCGCCGCTCTTCATCGAGTTCGACGATGTCGAGGCTGGCGCCGGTTTCTAGCTCGTATGCGTATGCGGGTGCGATCTCGTCGACGACATTGAAGAATAACAGCGAGGCGCCCACTGCTGACGCCAGCTCTATGGCGAAATCAGCCGCCTGTTCGGCCCTTTCAGAACCATCCGTGGGTACGAGTATCTTCCTCATCATGTGACTTCCTCCTGATTGTTTTCCGCAAGTACATGTCGCGGACCGGACCGATCTTCGATCTGCATCGGTCCTGTCGTATAAATATATCCCCTAGGGAGCGGTTTTACTCATTTCTCCGAAGGCATTCCTTAGCGTCTGCTCCACCGCGAAATCCCTCGCGCCCCGCCCGGGCAGCGTCCAGCCATGGAAGAACACGCCCTTTACCTGGGGATATTTCTGCGGTGAAGTCAATTCGAGCACCCTGCCTGTTACCCTTGCCTGACCTTCCTCTCCCAGTTGCGGGCCTACAACGGTGTCGGCGCCTGCCGCTTCGCGCCAGGCGCCACACTGGATCATGACACCCTTAAGGCCGTCCCGCTGCGCGATCGCGATCGCGCGAAGGATGACATCACTGACCTGGAAATCGAACCGGTCCTGGCTGAATGGATCCTCGGCCGGAAAGAGATCAACCAGAAGGTAATCGTAGCCCGTATAGTTCAACAGCTCGAAATCGTGGGCTGTGCCCGTGGCGTGGTAACCGGCCATGTCGGGTACGACCATGGCAACCACGTCACCGTGATATATCTCGCGAATCTGGGGCAGGATCTGCGACGACCAGCGGCCGGCCGTCTCGGTTCCCAGTGCGAGGTTGAACTGGCTTAGAGGCGAAAAAAGCTCTGACTGGGTCTGCTCGGCCGTGGTCGCCCAGCGGATTGTATCTTCATTGAGGTGGCTCATGGTCGCATCGGTCGGTTCGACCTGGGGCGGAAACCCTGCCATGGTTGTAGTCGGGGCCAGGAATACCGCTATCCCTGCCCTGTGCAGGTCCTCGATATTTCCAGGGGCCGAGCCCGCCGAACCCTCAAGGCCTACCCTGGGCTTCCCGCCGGCACGCTGGCTGATCAGGACCGGAGGACTGATCATGGCGGTGTTGATACCGTCCGCCTGAAGGCGCGGCAGGTCACGCACCAGTTCCTCCCACGCGTCGCTGCGTGGTTCCGCGATACCTCTGAAATTCGCGATCTGCTGGCGATTATAGGGGGGGGCGATAGAGACGTCAGGCGTCTCGGAAGTCACGACGACAGGCTCTTCGCCGCATCCGGAAAGCAGGAGCGCGATGAGCGCGCAGCCGCACAGCGCGGCCATCGCATGCCATGTAGACATGTCGGAGAACATGCGTGTCATTTGCGTTGAGCGAGGTCTTCTCAATTCCCGGCTATCTTCGCCCGGCACGCATGAATATCCTGCAATTTGGGTGAAAATTCCAACCAGCATGTATATCTAAATACCGCGCAAGGGGGTAAAATAAAGATAGGAGCGATGTTTAATGCTGCGAGGGTTTAAGGAGGGTAACCATGGAAGCCGTAGAGTGCCCATATTGTGGAAAGAAGAATCACACCAGTTCTCCCGAGGTCCTGGCCGAGTGCGCGTATTGTGAACGTCGCTTTGCCGAGATCAGGCAGGAGAACCAGACGCTGGTCGTCATCAACGGTCAGGAGTCGAACGCCTGGGAGCTGGCGGAGATGATGATGACTCGCTGGCAGGAGCGCGGAGAGCTGGAGAAAGAGGTCATCGTCGACCGGCGGCTGGGCGAGAACGGGTTTGACGGCGCGGACCGCCGCCGCTTTGCGAAATCCCGCCATATGGCGATGCATTAGCAGCTTCGGCTGTTAGTCCGCACCGGCTCCTGGAACACGGGATGCTGATGGTGGGTGGCGCTTTTTTTGTTTTCCTGAAGGATTCCCGTTTACCCTACAGAATCTCCGGTTTATCGATGCCCCACTTGTGTGATCCGGATTCCACTTCCGGTCATCGGGGTATGATGCACAGACATGTCCTGCAATTAGTCGAGCCGCGTTCTCTTGAACCGACAGACCGGAGCCCTGTTTGAGAGTATCAGTCGCAAGGCGCAACCTTTTTTCGGACATCACCCGTCTGCTGATAAGCGTAGGCGGCGTGGCCGTCGCCATCCTTCTCATCATCGTGCTCCTGGCTGTTTACAACGGCTCCCTGAGGCAGATGTCGGCTTACGTGGATAACGTTGACGCGGACCTGTGGGTGGCGCAGGCCGGCTCTCCCGACATGCTCCATTCCTTTTCGGTCGTGCCGGCCTCGTTGATAGGCGAGCTGGAGAAGGTGGAGGGCGTATCGGAAGTCTGGCCGCTTACATCGAGGACGACTCTTGTTGACATCAACGGAAAGAAGAACAGCCTGATCCTGGTGGGCTATCAACCGGGCGGCATCGGCGGCCCCTGGAAGATGGAAGAGGGCAGCAGCGATCCGGGACAGGGGGGCATGGTCGCCGATAAGGTCACGATGAAGACGAACGGCCTGAAGCTGGGCGATTCGATCGAGGCCGACGGCATACTCTATAACGAGAGGATTGTGCACCACGAGAAGGTCATGGATCCGGTTTGTGGTATGGAGATGGAGATGCAGGACGCGGTATATACGTATACTCACGGCGGCAGGGTATACTATTTCTCCTCGGAAGAATGCAGGCACAGTTTCATGGAAGAACCGGATAAATATTCGTAAGGGGGCTCGATGTTCAGGAACGGCGGGGCGCTGGAGCTGACGTTTTTCGGAAAGAGCGTGCTGGCTACGCTGCTGCTTGGCATGGCGGCGCTGCAGGCGCTTGTCATCGGCGTGGCGCGCGGCCGGATCGGCGTCTTTTCGTCATACACCCGTGTACAGGCCACGAAGCTGCATCATTTTCAGGGTTACGCGGCGCTGATAATTATTTTGTTCGTCGCTTATAACTGTGTTTTTGTTCTCGGGCTTCCGAAGAGCGGACCTGTGCGCGTGATCGCCCATTCACTGTTCGGAGTCACGGTATTGATGCTCATAATGGGCAAGATCATGATCGCGCGCGTCTTCACCCGCCAGTATGCGCGGCTGCCGCTGCTGGGGTCGCTGCTGCTCGCTGCTGTGACGGCACTCTGGCTCAGCAGCGCCGGCTGGTATTTCCTCACCGAGGGGTTTTCCTGAACTGCAGCCGGTAGCGCTAACCGGGTTCCTGCGATATTCCCGGCATATGGCGTTTCCCCCGGCTAAATGCCTTCCTTCAGGAATTTCTCGTCTTCCGTCGGGTCGAGGGCGCGCAGCAGCTTAACCAGTTCGGCCACGTGCTCCTTTTCCTCGTCGCGGATATGGGCCAGCAGTTTCTGGATCTCAGAATTGTCCGTCGCGTCGATGTGTGCCTGGTAGTGGTTGATAGCCAGAAGTTCGTCCTTGATATCTTCCCGCAGATTATTGAGATCGGTTGAGATGTCGCTCATTTCGTCTCCTTCACGTCGTCTTGCAGTTTGTTGTATGAAAAAGATTCTTCGCTTCGCTCAGAATGACAGAAGCACGCGGCCGGCCTATTCAGAATGACGGAAGCACGGTCGAACCGTTTAGCCGCGGCGCCTTATCCCAGCCTGTACTGCACGCCGAAACCACCCCGGGGATAGCTCATCTCTATATTCTCCCAGGGACAGCCGCCGCTCCTGCAGGTGCCGCATTCCAGACAGCCTTCGAATGCTATCGATATCAGCTTTTCCTCATCCTCCCACCGGTAAACCTGCGCCGGGCAAGTATGTGTACAGAATTTCTGGGGGCAGCGGGTCCTGCAGACGTAGGGATCGATAACTGACAGATGCGACTTCTCGTCCGGGATGAACTTTACCAGGCCGAGCCTGGCGGTGATATTCAGCTTCGGCGCCGGCCAGGGTTTTACACGCTCGCGCTCAACGCTGCGTCTTTCATTAACGGGTGTCTCTTTGTTGTTCTCGCTCACAGGATAGCCCTCCAGGCGTCATATGCATCCCGTACCAGTCGCCGCGTGGGAACCTGGGAGCGGAACAGTCTCATAATCAGGCGGGTCTTGTCGGCCTTGCTCAGGGAGTCGACCGTAAGCAGTTCCTTCATCGCCGCCGAGGCGACCTCCGGGTACAGGTTGAACATGTGCGCGTGCGATGAGAGGAACGGCGCCGCATCCTCGAATTGCTTCAGGTCCTTGATGACCAGGCTTTTTTCCAGACGCTCCCCATACCAGGAAAGCGTATGCGCGCTGAAATTCCCCGTCTTGCCGGCGCGGATAACTGTTTCACCGGCCGCCCTGCCCGAGAGCAGCGCCAGGTTGGCGCCTTCGGTAAACACCGCGTTGACCATGCCGGCCGCGTCTCCGGCCACGAGCACGCCGTCGCCGTAAAGCTGCGGCATGTCGCGATAGCCGCCCTCGGGGATGAGGTGCGCGGCATACTCCCGCGGTTTGGCGCCGTCGATCAGGCGTTTGACCTGCGGCTGGCGTTTGAAGCGCTCCAGCAGTTCATAAGACTCGCCCACTTTGTCAACCAGACCCTTGAGGATGACTCCGACTCCGATGGATATCGTGTCCCTGTTTGTATAGATAAAGCCGGTCCCCGGCAGGCCGCCCGTGACGTCGCCGACGATCTCCAGGGCGGCTCCCGTCCCATCCTCGAGGTTGAAGCGGTCCTCGATCCTGTCTTTGGGCAGGGAGAGCACTTCTTTTACCGCCAGCGCCACCGTCGCCGGGCGGATTTTCGCTCCAAGCCCCGCTTTCTCCGTCAGGAAGCGGTTGACCCCCTCGGCGAGGATGACCACATTGCCCTCCAGGTCTCCCCCGGGCCTGCCGGTGCGAACGCCGATGACTTTCCCCGATTCCAGCAGCAGGTCTTCGACCAGCGTCTCATTGATGATGTAAGCGCCCCTGGCGCGGGCCTGTTCGGCCAGCCACTTGTCGAAACGCGAGCGGAAGACCGTGAATGAGTTGTAGGGCTCGAGTGCGAAATCAGTCGTCTCATAGGAAGCCTTGAGGGTCGAGTCGGCCGTGGTCATCCACATATCGCGTCTGACGACATGGCGCTCCAGCGGCGCTTCCTTCCAGAAATCAGGCACGATCTGCGAAGTCGGATGGGAATAGATGAGGCCGCCCATCACATTCTTGCTGCCCGGCCAGTCGCCGCGTTCGATTACCGCGACCTTGAGGCCGGCTTCGGCAATCGTTATGGCCGCAGCCAGCCCGGCGGGGCCACCGCCCACTATGATCGCATCGAAGCGGGACGGGGTTGCGCGGGCGGCTGTTTCGCGGGCGGCGGGATTCATTCGCCGCCACCGAGCGCGTCGCGCGGAGTTTCATCAGGCGTATTTTCCGCGTCTTCAGTCGGAGCCTTTCCCGCGCCCTTTCCCGCTTTCTTTAAGACAGACGGTTCACCGGCCGTGAAATCGAGGGCTGCGCCGCCGGCCGTCTTGCGTTTCCGAATCTCGGCGATGAGCGCCGGTATGGTTTCAAAAAGGTCTCCGACTATCCCGAAATCAGCAACGTCAAAAATAGGGGCATCCGGGTCGTTATTGATCGCGATCACGATATCGGATTCCTGCATCCCGGCTACGTGCTGAATCGCTCCCGAGATGCCGACCGCGATGTAAAGCACCGGCCTGACTGTCTGTCCGGTCTGTCCCACCTGCCGCTGGTGTGATATCCAGCCCGCGTCCACGGCGCCGCGTGATGCCGCCACGGTACCGTCCAGCTCGGCTGCCAGCTCTTCGAGCAGCGCGAAATTCCCGGCCTTTTTCATGCCCCGCCCGCCCGCGATTACCGCCTTCGCTCCCTGCAGGGAAACCGCGTCCGACGGGTTGGGGATGAACTCAAGCTGTCTGACCGGCAGGTCATCTCCCAGCCGTGGTTTCGTTGAGACTATCTCGCCTTCGGCGCTTTCGATTATTTCAGGTAGCGGAAAAACGCCCGGTCTGACCGTAGCCATCTGCGGCCGGGTGTCCGGGCTGATGATTGTCGCCATGATGTTGCCCCCGAAAGCCGGGCGTGTCTGCTTTAAGAGCCCCGTTTCCTCGTCGATCTCGAGCGAGGTGCAGTCGGCGGTGAGCCCGGTCTTAAGGTCCGTGGCGACCGCCGAGGCCAGGTCACGACCGCGAGTTGTGGCGCCCAGCAGGATGGCCTCAGGTTTGTATTTCCTGGCCAGCTGCGACAGGGCGCGGCAGTGGGGGTCGGCGGTAAAAGGCGTGAGGGAGGGATGGCTGGCAATATAGGCGACGCGGGCTCCATAGGAAAAAGCCTCCCGCGCGAGCCGCTCGTCATCTTCCCCGAGGATTACGACCGCGGGCCTGGAGCCGAGGTCCGCGGCCAGACCGGCGGCCTTCCCCAGTAGCTCCCAGGATACGCGTCCGGCGGTGCCGCCCTCGTTTTCGACGACTACCCAGATATCACCGGGCTTCGTGGCACCGCGGCCGCGCCTGCCTTTTTTGGCTGCCGCTTTCTTCGGAGAGTCGTCGGTTTCGCTTCTGACGTTATCAGACACGACTTCCTCCGAGCCTTATGTCGCGTTCGCCAAGCCGGTCCATCAGCAACGCGGCGGCATCAGCTGGATCGCCTCCCGGCGTGGACAGGATCTCTCCCCGCTGGCGTGCCGGCGGGGCAAATATCCTCTTGACTCGAGTGGGAGAACCCTTGATTCCCAGAAGCGCGCGGTCCGCACCGACATCGTCCACATTCCACACCTCTACCGGTTTATCAGATGCCGCGATCAGGTCAGGCAACGCGGCATACCGGATCTGATTACAGGTCTCGGTTATGGTCAGCGCCGCCGGCAATTTTGCCTCCAGCAGCTCACGGCCGTCCTCACGCTGGCGCCACGCGCGTATCACGCCGGCTTCAAGATCGATCTCCTGCAGCGAGCATATATACGTGAGCTGGCTGAAACCCAGCCTGTGGGCTAGCCCCGGACCGACCTGGCCCGTGTCGCCGTCGATCGACTGTTTTCCGCATATGACAAGGTCCACCGGCTGCTGTGTTGCGATCTTTTTGATGGCGCATGACAGGGCGTATGTGGTGGCCAGCGTATCGGAGCCGCCGAAGGCGCGATCGGACAGCAGGACGGCGCGATCGATGCCGAAGCCGAGCAGTTTCCTGAGCGCCTCCTCTGCCTGCGGAGGACCCATGGAAAGGGCGGTCACCTGTCCGCCGAATTTATCCCGCAGGACGAGGGCGGCCTCGACCGCGTGCAGATCGAAGGGATTGATTATGGAGGGAACTCCCTTACGGATCAGGCTTCCGGTATCGGGATCAACCCTGACCTGGGTTGTGTCAGGGACCTGCTTTACGCAGACAACCGAACTTATCGACGAACGCGTTTCCCTGTTCATGTATTCCTGTCATTTCGGCGCGGCGGGGGGAATGTCCTGAAGACCACGCAATCCCGCCGCGCATGTATTTTTATGGTATTCATGTGGGAATTTGTCATCGCCTGGTTTACTCCTGCCGCATCAGGAAAATTCAGCCCCACGATGAAACCGGCGGCGTGAATAGATTACCCGGGGAGAGTATGGTCAAAACCAGCATAGGCGATATTCGTCAGCCGGGATTGCCGGGCCTGCGCCGGGGCCTGGGGACTGCTCCATATCGCGAGCGGCTGCAGGCGTGACTGGAGAACGGAAGGAATGGTATCGCGATTGCGGCAGCCGCCGCGTTCGACAGGACCGCTGCAAGTAGCCGCGAATTATCCGGCGAGCTTCTTCAACGCGTCTTCCCGGGTAGCGAAGATGTCGAAGACGCTGTTCAAACCGGTTATCTGGAAGATCCAGTTGACGTTTTCATCGACGCTGACGAGGACCATCTTCCCGCCCTTGGGCTTGAGACGCTTGACGCCTCCGATAAGAACGCCAAGAGCGGAGCTGTCGATAAAGTGGACGCCCGTCATATCGATGAGGACCTTCAGCGTGTCGCCTTCGAGCGCGGCCAGCAGGGTTTCCTTCAGGCTGGGTGCGGTGTAGAGGTCAAGTTCTCCGGCCACCTCGATGATAACGACCCCATCGGGGTTTTTTTCACTCTGGATATCAAGTTCCATCGGAATCCTCCAGTTACACGCTCTATTGATTCATGAAATATAAAAAAAGAATACACACACGCAGGCCGATTAACAACAGCAGCGCGGATTTGTCGCCAGGCCGGTCCTGGTCCGCAAGCATATGCCATCGTTCACTATCCGCTGGTTTCAGATTTTGCTTCTGTGGTTATTTAGGGTTAAATTCTTTATTGCGTTATTTTTTTGCGCTGCCCAAATATGAAAGGAGAAAGAATGAAAGTCAGGATCGAACCGAGGGACGAGTGTCTCGGAGACGCGATTTGCTGTGACGAATGCTCAGAGGTCTTTGAGATGAACGACGACGGGCTGGCATCAGTCATCAACGCCAATCCGGACGAAAGCCTCCGCGACGCCATTCAGAGCGCCGCCGACGAATGCCCGGCTGAGATCATCATAGTCGAGGACTAGATCGTTGTTCTATTGCCGGGTGGTGGTTTCGTCCGGCAAGGGCAGCATGGATATGGAAACTTAAGGAGTTAAGTCATGAAGAAAGCATGTGCAGTTTTATCCGCCCTGCTGGTATTAAGTATCGCAATCGTAGCGGGTAGCGGTTGCGGCTCGAGCAGCTCGGACGGAGACGGTTCCGGTGGAGGGGGCGCGACGACCGTCACCGGTAACACGGCACAAGTCATGATGCAGGGCAGCAAATTCAATCCGGCGGACCTCGTCGTTGACAGGGGGGCGACCGTCACCTGGAGCAACGATGACTCGACGACGCATACCGTGACCGCCAGCAACAAGGTTTTCGATTCGGGTAATATGAGCAAGGGCCAGAACTTTGGCTATACCTTCAACGAGTCCGGAACTTTCGAGTACGCGTGCACCATTCACCACAGCATGAAGGGGAAAATCACGGTCAAATAATCATTTCAAAGTGATACCAGTTTCGTCAGGGACGCGCCGCAGGCGCGTCCCTGCTGCGTTCCCCCCTGAAAAATCCACACCGGCTCGTGACTCGATTCCTGTTTCCAGAGGATTCCCCGCGGGTAGAAGCAAAGATACGAGGTGTAAACAAGGAGAACGCATGGCGCCACCCATAACCATATATTCGATTCCCACCTGACAGCACTGCATCCGCCTGAAGGCGCTCCTCCGTGAGAGGGGCATTACATATACGGCGATCAACATCGAGGATAACCCGGAGGCAGTCGCCGAGATGAAGCGGCGCACGGGCATGAGCTATACGCCGCAGGTGTTCATCGGCGACAAGTACATCGGCGGCTATAACGAATTCATGCTCATGGACGCGAAGGGCGAGATCGACCGGCTGCTGGGCCGGGAATCTTCAGCGGGTGAAGGGGCCGGGGAGCAGATCTATGACACGATCATCATCGGTGGCGGCCCCGCGGGGCTCACGGCAGCCGTCTACGCGGCGCGCAAGGCGATGAGTGTCGTGCTCGTCACGGACCAGCTGGGGGGACAGCCGATGTGGACGGCGGGTGTCGAGAACTACATGGGCTTCCAGTACATAACCGGCCCTGAACTCATGGAAAAATTCGAGGAGCAGGCGAAACAGTTCAGTATCGTGCTTGAGACGGGCGACTCCGTCAGCAGCCTGGCCATCGCCGACGGACTCAAGCGGGTCACGACCAGCGGCGGCAAGACGCTGAGGGGCCGGACGGTCATAATCGCTTCCGGCAAGCGTTCGCGCAAGCTGGGCATACCCGGAGAGGCGGAATATGCAGGGCGCGGCGTCAGCTATTGCGCCACCTGCGACGGGCCGGTATTCGCCGGCGAGAAAGTGATGGTTGCCGGGGGCGGCAATTCCGCCATGCAGTCGGCGCTGGAGCTGGCGGCAATCTGCCCCGAGGTGCGGCTGGTATCGTTGACGGAGCTCACGGGTGATGAGGTCCTGATAAGCAAGGTACAGGCTGAGGAGCGCATCACGACGCATCTGCTCTGGCAACCGCTTGAGATAAAAGGGAACGGCTCCGTCCGGTCCGTGGTGATCGGCGCCGTCGAGGGCGGCGAACGCCTGGAGCTGCAGGTCAGGGGCCTTTTCATCGAGGTCGGCCTGCAACCCAACTCAAGTTTCGCCGTCGATCTGCTGGAGCTCAACCGCCGGGGGGAGATCGTCGTCGACTGCGACTGCCGCACCGGGGTGCAGGGCATTTACGCCGCCGGCGATGTCACCCAGGTACGTGACAAACAGATCGTGGTCGCGGCGGGAGAAGGCTGCAAGGCGGCGCTGTCCGCCCATGAATACCTGCTGGGGCTCAAGTGAATCCATATTTACACCGACGTGGCGCATTATGCCGGACAGGTTCTTACATTATGGATATTGATTTCGAAGATCACAGGCCACATTGAAGAGGGATCTTCGAAAGGACGCGTGGACGATCATCCGGGCCGCGATCTCCGGAACCGATCCTGAAAAGCTGACGCACGCGGCCCTGACGGCCGAGGGTTTTCGGCTGAGCGCGGGTGGGCAGGAATACGACCTCGCGGCCTTCAGGAACATCTACCTCATCGGTACCGGCAAGGCCGCCGCCTCCATGGCGCGCGGCGCGGAGACCGCACTGGGGGAGAGGATCACCGCGGGTATCATCTCGGTCAAGGACGGTTACGGCCGCGATGACCTTGTGAAGGTCGAAGTTCTCGAGGCGGCGCATCCGGTGCCGGACGAGCGCGGGGCCGCCGCCACCCGCAGGCTGCTGGAGCTGGCCGAACTGGCCGGCGGGGACGACCTGGTGATATTCCTCATCTCCGGCGGTGGGTCGGCGCTGATGGCGCTGCCGGCCGGGGAGCTGGGACTGGCTGATCTCAAGGAACTTACGGAAGCATTGCTGAGAAGCGGCGCCGCGATAGGCGAGGTCAATGCCGTGCGCAAACATCTTTTCAGCGGCACCGGCGGAACCATGGCCCGGGCCGCCTGGCCGGCGAAGATGCTGACGCTGGTCATCTCGGATGTCATCGGCGACGAACTCGACGTCATCGCTTCGGGTCCGACCGTGCCCGACACATCGACTTATGCCGACGCTTTTGACGTACTGCATAAATATGGCCTTGAAGAATCAACGGCTCCCCCGCTGCTGTCACATCTACGGGCGGGACTAATGGGTGAGGTCCCTGAAACTCCCAAGCCGGGTGACAGGATCTTCGAGCGGGTTAACAATGTCATACTCGCTTCCTGTCGGACGGCACTCGACGCCGCGGCCGTGGCTGCTGGAGAACTGGGCTATAACGTATTCCCGCTCACATCGATGCTGGAGGGCGAAGCCCGCGACGTAGCGGGCCTGTTCGCGACGCTGGCCCGCGACGAGGAGCATAACGGCCGGCCGCTGCCGATGCCCGCCTGCATGCTGGCCGGCGGCGAGACCACGGTAACCGTCACGGGTCCCGGCAAGGGAGGCCGCGCCCAGGAGTTCACGCTGGCGGCGGCCCTGCGCATGGAAGGGCTGGAACGGTCGCTGGTTTTCGCGGCCGGCACCGACGGCACCGACGGGCCCACGGAAGCGGCGGGAGCCATGGTGCTCGGTGACACCGTCGCCCGGGCGCGTTCGCTCGGACTCGACGCCGGCCGCAGCCTGGCCAGTAACGATTCAAACTCTTTTTTCAGGACGCTGGGCGACCTCGTCGTAACCGGCCCGACCCTCACGAACGTCAACGATATCTACGGAGTGCTGGTAAGCGAATGACTGGAGTCTGACTTTGAATATCGAGGAAATCATCCAGGTCGGCCGCGGCGAAAAAGCCGCCGACCTGCTGCTGAAAAATGCGCGCGTGGTGGACGTCCTCTCGGGCGACATCATCAGCACCGACGTGGCTCTGCACAATGGCCGCGTGGCCGGTTTCGGCTCCTACGAAGGCCAGGAGGTGATGGATCTCGAGGGCCGTTTCCTCTGCCCGGGCTTTATCGACGGGCACATCCATGTGGAGAGCACGATGCTTGTCCCGCCTGAATTCGCCCGGACGGTTTCGCCGCGTGGGACGACTTCGGTCGTTATCGACCCGCACGAGATCGCCAACGTGCTCGGCATCGAGGGCATCAATTACATGCTGCGCGCCAGCGCCAGCCTGCCGGTGACCTTTTATGTGATGCTGCCGTCATGTGTTCCGGCCACTGACATGGAGACATCGGGGGCCGTGCTGACCAGCGGCGACCTAGCCCTTATGCTGCAGCGCAGACGGGTTATAGGCATCGCCGAGATGATGAACTATCCGGGCGTGCTCGCGGGTGACCGCGAGGTGCTCAACAAGATAAGGATCGCGGACGGGCGCCGGGTCGACGGGCACGCTCCCGGCCTTTCGGGGAAGGATCTCTGCGCCTATATCGACGCCGGAATCAGCTCCGACCACGAATGCGTCAGCGCCGAAGAGGCGCGGGAGAAGCTGCGCCTTGGCATGTACATCATGGTGCGCGAGGGCACGACGGAGAAGAACCTGAAAGAGCTGGTGAAGATAATAACCCCGGAGAACTCGCGCCGGTTCATGCTGGTCACTGACGACCGCCATCCCGGCGATCTCTTAAGCGAGGGGCATATCGACCACAACATCCGCATGGCGATAGCCGAAGGCGTGCCTGCGATGACGGCCATCCAGATGGCGACGATAAACACCGCGTCCTATTTTGGCATCAGGGACATCGGCGCCGTGGCGCCGGGCTTCAAGGCCGACCTGACTGTGCTCGACGACCTGGAGAAAGTGACGGTCACGCGCGTGATCAAAGACGGACGCGTCGTCGCCGACCGGGGCCGCGCCCTGGCATTCGAGGCGGAGCCGCCGGCGAGCGTCATCCGCGGTACGGTGAACATCGACAACGCCAGCCTGGTCGACATGTCGGTTCAGGCTGAAGGCGGGAAGATAAAAGTGATAGGCGTCGTTCCCGGCCAGATCGTCACCAGGAAGCTGCTGCTCGAACCGAAGCTGGAAGACGGCAAGGTTGTGGCGGACCCGGAGCGTGACATCATCAAGATTGCAGTGGTGGAACGCCATACGGCTTCCGGTAACGTCGGCCTCGGCTTCCTCCAGGGCATGGGCCTGAAGAAGGGTGCCATGGCGACCTCGGTAGCGCACGATTCCCATAACGTTATAGTGGTGGGCGCGAATGACGCAGACATGCGGGAGGCCGTCATCGAGATTGCCAGGATGAACGGCGGCGCGGTGGTGGTCGAAGACGGCCAGGTGCTGGCCAGACTGCCGCTGCCGGTCGCTGGGCTGATGTCAGACCAGCCCGCCAAAGATGTGGCAGCCGCCGTCAGTGAGGTCATCGGCGCCGCGCACGACCTCGGTTGTATTCTCGAGGACCCGCTGATAACGCTGTCCTTCATGGCGCTGCCGGTGATTCCCGAACTCAAGCTGACGGACATGGGCCTCGTGGATGTGGAGAAGTTCGAGCTCGTGGGGCTTTGGGAAGACTGAGGCGCCGCTGAATACTGTTAGTCGCTGGCCAGGACCTTTCTTTCCCTGATCCTGAACTGTAAGTCTCCGTCGAAAACAAATCGGTTTTTTTACCTAGTTTAGCCGTAATCTGACCGGGGCAATCTAAATGTATAAGGACAACTTGGGGAAAACCAGAATGGAGAAGTGATGAGTCCTGAACCGAGAGATAACAAGCTGGAATACGAAAGCGACGAGTACGGTGAAACCGAGGTGGCTGAAGACACAGCGGCTCATCGGGAAAACGAGATCGGCAGGATAACCGGCATAATCTGGCTGCTGTTCGGAATCCTTGAGGTGATAATCGGGATGCGGGTTGTTCTCAAGCTGCTCGCAGCCGATCCGCTCAACAGTTTTGCGAGTTTCATCTACCGCTTCGCCCGTGTGTTCGTTTGGCCGTTCTTCGGGCTGGTAGCCGAACCGACCTCGAATGGCAGCGTCTTCGAGGTGTCTTCGATCATCGCCATGGTCGTCTACCTGTTGATCGCCTGGGGCATTACCCGCCTGATCTACCTGGTCATGAAGCCGTCGCGTGTGCGGCAGGTACGTACGGTGAACAGACACTAGAGTCTCTAGAAAAGCCCGTCTTTTTCCACGTCGGCTGTCTTGAGTTCGCTCGCGGGTAGCTCCAGCACCTTCACCCCGGGAAGCTGCGCGCCGACGATACCTTCCAGGTCGCCGTGCATGCCGGCCGCGCCCAATAGCACCCGGTCGATCTGTTTCTCACGTTTCGACCACAATTTCTGCATGGCCACCTGCTCCCTGTGCAGGTCTTTGCGCATCTCGATGAACGGCTCGACGATTGCCTCGACCCGCTGGCGGAACTCCGCGCCCGAGATGTAGTCGTAGATCATCTCCATCTTGCCGCTCCTGCCCTCCTGGGAGCTGCGCGAATGAGCCAGCTCGACCAGGCCCTGCCTCAGCGCTGAAGCCAGGCCGATGCAGGACGGGAAATCGGTGAGCCAGACACCGTCGTATTCGCAGATGCCCTCGGCATCCCTGGGAAAGACAGTCGATGTCAGTACCGCAACATCAGCCCGCACTGCACGCTGGTCGTCCTTGAGTTTGGAGATCCAGTCATTGGCCCAGTTCTTTGTCCGCTTTGATTCCCAGATGATCTTGCCGCAAGGCTGGCCCAGCGAATTGCAGACTGTCTGTATGACGTCGGCGCCCCGCATGCCCTTGGGGACCGGCTCGATATCATCATGGGGGAACTTCTGCCTGAGCAGGTCTTCCAGCTCCAGCTCGTACGCTTCGCCCTGCGCCTGCTGCGAGCCCTGCTCGGCGCGCTGCTTTAAGTCTTCGATCTGCTTGAGCATGGCCGCCATCTTCTCGTCCTTCTCGCGGTCGCTCAGACGATGGTCTTCGGCGGCTTTCTTCGCGGCCTCCTGGCGGATTATCTCCCGCTGCTCGTCGAGCTGGCGCTGGATATCCAGTTCCAGGTTGCGCTCGCGATCTTCAAGCTCGCGCGCTTTCTTGCGCTGCGCCACTTCGGCGGCCCGGGCTGTCTCAAGCTGCTCATCTTTCTCCTTGATCTGCTCATCCCGGTCCTTGAGTTCAAGAGCGATTTTATCAGCGGCCTTCTGTTCGGCCTTCTGTTCGATCTTTGCCTTGTCGCTCTGGAATTTATTCGCATATTCCGCCTCGAGCGACAGCCTCAGCCCGTCCTCGATCTGATGGGTCAGGGCTTCGTTGAGCGGGATCTTCTCGCCGCACTTTGGACAGCTGATGAATTGTTCTTCCATGATGGTTACTCCCTGCTTTAATAACGGGAGCCAATCATACAGGAGAGAGCGGATGGAAAAAACATGCAAGAGCGAAATTGTGAATTGATCAATGCGGGAAATAACCTATCAGGGGTATTTAGAGGTTGCGAGGCCCGGAATCGAACCGCTATGCCTGGATTTTCAGTCCTTTTCAGTTCGCGCAGCAGATACAGCCGGCTTCGCGGCGGGAGCGGTCTTCGACAGCTGGATCCTCAGCCTGCCGTCGGCTTTCTGCAGGATTACGCACGCGCCAAGCAGGACCGGGAAAAAGGCGGCTGTGACCATCGCGTTCAGCCACTCCGGGAAGTTCAGCAGGCCGAATTTTTCCAGCAGCGCAAAATACTGCCAGTGGAAGAGATAGAGAGTGAAAGAGTATGTCCCCAGATATGCAAACGTCCTGCTCAAGGGCAGCGTTCGGTTGGCCGCGATGGCCGAAAGGCAAAAGCCCGAGACGCTGATTAAAAACAGCGGGAACAACAGCAGCTGCGAGGACAGATAAGGAACTGTAAAAAACTCATCCCTGACAAGATATATGCTAAGTAAAAAGGCAACCAGAAACGCCAGGGTAACATGGTTGTTGACATATGGTTTGACATAGCGGTTCAACAAGGGCATACACAATCCCCCTGCGAATAGCAGTATGTTGCTCAGGAACATCGCACGGTAAAAAAGTGATTCCGGGTCAGACACGCCGAACCCGTTGATCGATTCCAGCAACCAGAGGTAGTGGACGGAAATCGTCATGAATACAGCACCCAGGGCAAAGATGAAGGCCACAAACCGCCACAGATGCAGTTTCCGCAGGAGGTAATACAGGAATGGCGCCGCCAGGTAGCACTGTACAAGCTCCGGTATGAACCAGGTATAACCTTCATGCCTGACCGTCGGAAATGCCAGGTATGTGGCCACGGTGCGGGGAGAGAGCTCGTGAAGTTCATTCCAGCCCACTCCCAGCAGGAACGAGGCGCTGAAAAGGGACAGCCAGAACAGCGGATAGATCCGCAGTGCCCGCTGCCAGAAAAAAGTCCCCGCGAGCTTCAGGCTGAGCGGCCTTCCGCCGTATCGCGCTTCCAGCCGCTGCATCGAGTAATAATTGCCGAAGCCGCTGAGGATGAAAAATATCGAAACGACAAAACCTGCGTAATCCCTGATAAACGAATTATAAAAGCCAAATGCATATGCGGAGCTGTAATGCGTGACCATGACCATCAGAATGGCCAGGCCCTTAAGATATGAAGTTGTCTGTCGCGTAGAAGGCATCCGCCGGATCATCTCACTATCAGGGAGTCAGGATATGCCTGTCTGGATAAATACGTTCAGGTTGATGAATCAAGAATAGATACAGGATTGGAAAAATACAATTGCGGTGTGAACATCGCCGATCGGTTGGATTTTTTTACAGACAGGAACCAATCCTGCGGGGGGAATAAAGTATCGTGGTTGATCCGGTGGTTTCCGCAGTCACACGGCAGGCAATTCAGTGGTGGCGAGGCCCGGAATCGAACCGGGGACGCCAGGATTTTCAGTCCTGCGCTCTACCGACTGAGCTACCTCGCCTTGGGCGCCGTCGCGGCTGCAATCCGGTGCCGAAAGACGACCGTGGAGGCCGCATTCCAGAAAAAAAACCGTGCCGCTGGTGCAGGCGCATTTTAGCTGTTTGCAGCTATAAGTGCAATTGCGCTCCATATCGGCGTCCCTTATGCGAGGTGCGCCGGGCGGTTGCCAATCCGCCTGTTTTATTTGCTCATGCATCACAAACCTGATAATATCCATTCCCGTTCCTGTCCACGACCCGCAGGGTCCCAATCACCTTGGAAATGATCGAAAACCCCCATCATCCAGCCCCCAGCACCGGTGATGCTGCCGAGTCGCGTGAGCTGTCAGAGCTGCGCGAGCGGCTCGACCAATCCCTTAATGAAATCAACATTCTCAGGCAGCAGCTTCGCGAATATCCTGAGCAGCTGGAGCAGAAGGTGAGGGAAAGGACCAAGGAGCTGGAGGCGATCAACCGGATCGCCAGCACAGTCAGCCGCTCGCTCAACCTCAACCAGATACTCAGGGACTCTTTAGCCGAAGTACTGGAAGTCCTGGAACTCAAGCACGGCGGCATCTTTCTGACTGACGAGAGGAAAGGCGTGCTCAACCTGATGGTGCATCAGGGTCTGCCGGACGATGTCATCTGTGATATGGAGGAGATACCTATGGGCAAAGGCTGCCCGGGCGAGGTGGCTGTAAAGGGTGAGCCGGTCCTCGTCGGTGATATCGACGAAAGCGATCGCAGGCACAGCCCGCTGTCCCAGTATCCGGAATTCAAATCCATGGCCGGTATCCCGCTGGGGTCAAAAGGCAAGGTGCGCGGAGTGCTTTGTGTGCTCAGCCACAACAAGAATCGTTTCGGGCCGGAAGACCTCAAGCTGCTGGTCATCATCGGCAGCGAGATCGGCGTCGCTATCGAGAACGCCTGGCTATACGAAAAATCATACGCACACTCAAAAAAGATGGAAGAGCTGTCCATGACCGACAGCCTCACCCATCTCTTCAATCGCCGCCACTTCTACCGCCGCATCAAGGAAGAGATGAAGCGGGCCAAACGGCAGAAACATCCGGTGTCGCTGCTGGTCGTCGACCTCGATAACCTCAAGGAGTACAACGACAAACACGGTCACCTCAAAGGGGACGAGGCGCTGCGCGGCGTCGCCCAGGCGGTCACGGCCAGCATCAGGCAGGACGTTGATACCGGTTACCGCTATGGCGGCGACGAGTTCGCGGTCATCCTCCCATACAGCGATGAAATCGAAGCCGCCGAAGTAGCGGAGCGGCTCAGGAAGACATTCGAGGATTTCGGCTTCGAGGGCACCAGCCTGAGCATCGGCCTGGCCGAGATCGATTTTGATGAAGCCCTGGATGATTTCGTCACCCGCGCGGACACTGCCATGTACGCCGCCAAAAACTCAGGCGGTAACAGGGTCCATATCGATAAAAGCTGATTTCCAGTCGCCGGATTCCAGTCCGGCCGCTTTCCGATTCAACCTGGTACCATTCAGCAAATCGCCTGAATGGTTTTTTTTATGGTATTAGCCCGGCGCGGAGTGATAAAATTCAACCCCTGTAGCAGACAACCAGTAACCAGGAACCGAGGAATAATATGACTGAGACATATAACAACCTGATCGGCGGCAAGTGGATCGCCGCGTCTTCCGGTGAGACGTTCGCGAACATCAACCCCGCCGACAGCGACGATGTGGTAGGGCATTTCCAGTCCTCCGGAGTCGACGACGTCAAGGCGGCGGTCGCAGCGGCTCAGGAAGCGAGGGCGGCATGGCGCGCGACATCGGCGCCGAAGCGCGGCGAGCTGCTGGCGCGTACCGCGCGCATCATCGAGCGCGATCTGGACAGGATCGCCGAAGGGCTTACCCGGGAGGAAGGCAAGACACTGGTCGAGGCCAGGGGCGAGACGGCGCGCGCCGTACAGATCTTTGACTATTTCGCCGGCGAGGGCAGGCGACTCTGCGGCGAGACCACGCCGTCCGAGTTCGGCCGCACGCTGCTGTACACGGTGCGCGAGCCGCTGGGCGTCGTCGGCCTCATCACACCCTGGAACTTCCCGGTAGCCATCCCCGCGTGGAAGATGGCGCCGGCGCTGGTGAGCGGCAACTCCGTCATCATCAAGCCGGCGAGCGCGGCGCCGTTCACGACGATGAACATCGTCCTCGCTCTCGAGGAAGCGGGGATGCCGCCCGGAGTGGTGAACTTCATAACCGGCCGCGGTTCGGTCGTAGGCCGGGAGCTTGCCGCCGATCCGGCCGTCAAGGGAATATCATTTACCGGCTCCGATACCGTCGGCTGTTCGCTCTACGGCCAGGTCACCGGCCGCGGAGGCAAGGCTCAGTGCGAGATGGGCGGCAAGAACCCGGTGATCGTCCTCGAGGACGCCGATCTGGACAAGGCGGTCAACCTTTGCGTCAACGGCGCCATGTGGTCGACGGGGCAGAAGTGCACGGCGACCAGCAGGGCCATCGTCCAGGAGAGCGTAGTCGAGGAATTTACCAGGCGCGTGCTCGAAAGCGTGGCAGCGATACGTGTCGGCAACGGGCTTGACGGGGAGACGCAGGTCGGCCCCAGCATCGACGCGACGCAGATCGGCACGGTGCTCGAATATATCGAGGTGGGCAAGGAGGAGGGGGCGAAGCTGCTGACCGGCGGCAACCGTCTTTCCGGTCCCGGTTATGACAGGGGATTTTTCGTTGAGCCGACAGTATTCGGTGATGTAAAAGCCGGCATGCGGATCGCCCAGGAGGAGATCTTCGGGCCGGTGCTCGCCATCATCCCGGTGGCCGATTTCGAAGAGGCGATGAGGGTCGCAAACGATGTGAGGTTCGGCCTCAGCGCCGCCATCTGCACCCAGAATCTATCCAGGGCGATGGAATTCGTCGACCGCATCGAGGCCGGGCTCGTGCATGTCAACTCGCCAACCGTCGGCGCCGAGGTGCAGGTGCCGTTCGGCGGCATGAAGGACTCCAGCACCGGCACCCGCGAACAGGGCCGCGTGGCTGTTGACTTCTATACAGAATTAAAGACTGTATATCTGGAATATTAATCCTGGTCTTTGCGCTGGCGGCAGCATAAGCGGCGCATCGCTATACGGGCTGCAATAATGCGCGTGCCGGAAAGCATTAAGAGGCGCCGGGGCGTTTATGTTTATCAACGGGCCAGGATGGAAAGGAAGGGGTCATGATCAGGAAATCACTGGGAGCGAAAACCATAGCTTTTCCCGTGCCGGCCTGGGCTGTCGCAACCTACGACAGCGAAGGCAAGCCAAACGTGATGACGGTAGCCTGGGGCGGCATCTGCTGCTCGAAGCCTCCATGCGTCGCCGTGTCCCTGCGCAAGGCTACTTACACCTACGAGGCAATCACCGCCAGGCAGTCTTTTACCGTGAACATCCCCTCGGCCAGCCAGGTGAAAGCAGTCGATTTTTTCGGCGTTAATTCGGGCAGGAGCATCGACAAGTTCGCGGCTACCGGCCTGACCCCCGTAAAAAGTACACTTGTCGACGCTCCCTTCATAGACGAGTTCCCCGTGGTGCTGGAATGCCGCGTGCTCCATACGCTGGAGATCGGACTGCACACACAATTCGTCGGCGAGATAATCGACGTAAAGGCCGACGAATCGCTCATCACTGACGGCGGCCTCGATATCGAGGCGATCAGGCCTTTTGTGTTCATCCCGGAAAACAGGGACTATCGCGTGATCGGCGAGAGCCTCGGGAAGGCTTTTTCCGTCGGCAGGGAGAAGAAAGACTCCTGAGCGATTCCTGATTGCTAAAAAAGGAACGGCATTAATTGAAACTTGTTCAGTTCCATCTACCCGGCGCGGGTATACGGCTTGGTGTCCTCCAGGGCGGCAGGGTCTACGACCTTACGGCCGTCGAGCCGGTATGGGATTCCTTCCTGACGCTTGTAGAGATCTCACGCGGCAGGGCGGACTTGCTCGAGGAGCTTGTGCTGGAGAAGATAACCCAGCTTCCGGATGCGGCGTACGAATGGGAAGAACTGGACCACAATGCCGTCTTTTCGAAGAAACACCTGCTCATGCCCATATTTCCGCCGGAAGTATGGGGATTCGGTGTCACCTACCAGCGCAGCGCTGAGGCGCGGGACGCCGATGTCGCCAGCCAGATGGATTCCACGGCCAGTATCTACGACCGTGTCTACCACAGCGAGCGCCCCGAGTGTTTTTTCAAGGCGACGGCGCCGCGCTGTGTGGGCCCAAACGGTCCCATCGGCATCCGTAGCGATTCAGAGCTCACCGCGACCGAGCCGGAGCTGGCATACGTTCTCGGCGTCGACCGCGAGATCATCGGCTACACGATCTGCAACGACGTTTCCGCCTGGGACCTCGAGCGCGACAACCCCCTGTATCTGCCGCAGTCAAAGATTTTCACCGGATGCTGTGCACTCGGACCAGTGATCGCGACGCCATCGGAGATACCCGACCCCTACGCGCTAAAGATCAGCTGCCGGATCATCCGCAGTGGCGAGGTCATCTACAGCGATACTACCGACAGCGGCCGCATCGGCCGCAGGTTCGAGGAGCTCAACGAGTATCTTTACCGCGACAATCCGATCCCGCCGGGTACGGTAGTCTCGACCGGCACGGGCATCATGGTTCCAAACGAGCACAACCTGCGTGACGGTGATGTGGTCGAGATAGAGATCGAGGGAATAGGGGTTTTATCAAACACGGCCATAAGGCTGTAAGATCCGGAGGATTACATGAAAAACCTGTCGTATCGGAAGATCCTTGTTTTGACAGCTGCGTTTATGACTCTCACGTTCGCGCTGTTCCTCTCCGCCGGCTGCGCTCTCAGCGGCGACAAGCAGGACAAGGAGGATTACATAGCAAAGATCAACGTGATCATCGACCGGCAGGTTGCGATGGACAGCAAGATGACGGATATGATAAATACGAGCACCAACGCGCAGATTGCCACGCAGGCGGCAAGCGACGCCAAGTCCTACGACGAGATGGGCAACGAACTGAAGGCCATAAAGACCCCCGAGCAGTTCAAAGCGGGCAATGACCTGTTCATCTCGAGCTTCAAGAAATTCTCGACCGCCTGCAATTCTTTCAGCGCGGCATATAAAAGCAGTGACACGATGACCGAGGACATGAAGACAAAACTCCTTGCGGCGGTCAAGGAATATGACGCGGCGGTCACGGAAGCCAACCAGGCGACCAGCATGATCAATACCGCGAAAAACAGTTAATAGGAAACGGTAATTGACCGACGGCGAAAGGCTGGCTTTCTAATATCGACCGCATTTAAGCAGGCTGTCAACTACATAATAATATAGCTTCAGATGCATATGCGCATCAATATCCGCGGGTTTTCTTCCTAGAAATAGCGCTCCAGCAGGTTCTGCAGCATGGCCGCATGGCGTGCCTCGTCGTGCGCTGCCGTGTCGAAAAAGGATGCGACCTCTTTCTGCCCGGCTTCGTCGGCAACCTTCATGCCTTCATGCTTGCCATCGTAGGCCTCTTTCTCGCCGGCCAGCATCTTTTCTATCTCTTCTTTAAGGTCACCTATCTTGCCGGCGAGGTATTTGAAGCGCGAGCCGTGGCCAGCCTCGTCCATGGCTATGCTCCTGAGGGTCTGCGCTACCTCCGTTTTGCCTTCGTTATCAGCTTTCAGCGCCATCGCAAGGTACTGGATGACCTCCCAGGTCTCGCCCTTGATCTCGGTTGCCATGCATTCTTCGGTGGTGGTTGCCGTGCTGTCTGTCATTTTTCTGCTCCCTTGGTCATCGATTGAATGGTTGTTGGTCCGCCTGGTCCAATACGCGAAAAAGCGGCTTTGATATTTGTACCCGTTGGGCATTGAGAAAAAACATCATCTACGGATAAAGACAATCGGGTTTTAGTTCCGGGAAACACGGTATAAAGCTGCATGATAATAAATCGGTGGAGAAGGGTGCTATGAACGTGCTGCGTTCTAAATATTGTCTGGGCGTGATTGCTGTCTCATTGTTCTTGAATGCAGGCGTTATCGGCTGTGGAAGCGACGACATGCAAACCGATACAAACGCCGCCGGGCAGGAGGCCGCGCCGCCGCGCAAGACAGACGTCATCGTCTTCATCCGTGACGCCGAGGTCTGGGCGGTCAATCCCAACAACGGCGCCGAGCGCCAGGTCACGAGCAACGGGACAACCAAGGTCTGGCCGCGCATTTCGCCTGACGGCAAACAGGTCGTATATCAGGAAGTACTTGGCGACGGGAGCACCACCGCCGGCGTCTACCGCATATCTCTGGCCGGAGGCGAACCGGAACAGGTCAACCCGCTGGGCTCGTATCCCGCGTGGTCCACGGACGGCAGGTCCATCGCCTGTGTGGTGATCAACCTGTCGCCGGACGGACAGAAACCGGACGACATCGTCATCATGGACGCGGAGAACCTGTCGAATCCGGCGCGGGTCATCAGCGATCACAAGGATATCGTCGACATGGGCGGGGCACTGGCGGTGCAGAATCTGGAATACGCGCCGGACGGTGGCAAATACATCTATTTCATGCGCGGCCGCCGTTCCGACTCTCGCTGGCTGGCGCGGGTTGAGATCGAGACCGGACAGGAGGAAGCTGTCTCGGCGCCTTCCGGTTCCATGCCGGCGGGGCTGGCGAGCGGCGGCTTCAGCCTCTTCAACGTCAGCCAGATGGAAGGGCGCCGGGCGCTGATTTCGCGCGGCGACCTGACCGGCGGCAACTTCCAGCAGAACTTCAAACTCTACATCCGCTTCCTGGAGCCGCAGCTGGAAGACAGCATGATCGAGGATACGGCCGGCAGCATCAACCCCAGTCTCAAGCCCGACAACACGCGCTTCGTCTACGAGAACCAGGGTGTCCTTTATAAACACAACCTGGCGGGCGGTCCCGGCATCGAGAGGATAGCCGCGGGAAGCATGCCCGACTGGGGCATGTCGGCGGTCGGGCCTGGTTTTGACGATGACGGTGACACGCGCACGACACAGACGACAACGACTTCAACTACTACGACCGGGTCAACGACGGAAGATAACGGCGGCGGCGCCAGCGGTGATTGCGGGGCCGGTGATATCCCGGGGGCGGAATACATCAGGAACGGAGATTTTGAAGGCGGGACAGCGGACTGGAAGACAGTGGACATCAAAACGAAAGGCGCAAACAGCGCCGAGGTAGCCTCCGATTCCAGCTGCGGCAGGATCATAAGACTGACGCGCGCCAACTCGAGGAACGACGGCGGGCTCATCGGCCTCGAGCAGGCGCTGGACGTCGAGCTTACGGGGCTGTCGAGCCTGAGGTTGAGGCTGGTATCCGCCATCGACAGTCAGTCTCTGACGTCGGATGGCTGGTACGACGGCGAGACGCCGGTCTTTGTGACGATCGAATACACGAACACGGCGGGGCAGGGGAAGACATGGACCCATGGCCTGATGAAGGCGGGCAGCGGCGTTAATTATCCGGCACGCGACCAGGTGATACCTGCGGGCCCAGGCTGGTACCGGTACGACAGCCCTGATCTATTGAAGGCCATGCCGGATGCCGCCCGCATCACAAAAGTCACGATCGGCGGCAGCGGCTGGGATTTTGCCAGCCGTATCGGGATGGTTTCACTCAAGGGGAGCTAGGCAGGGAGTTCGCCGTCTGCGTCATCGTCTTCTTCTTCCCGAAATGATCCGGTTTCGGGAATGGTGATGATTTCCGCTGCTGTTACTTCCGGCATCTGCTCTACGTCCTTGAGCTTCTTTTGCATTGCGCGCGTCCGGGTCTCGGTCGCCTCGATTGTCTTTCCCACCGTGTGGAGCTGCTTTTTGACCTTGTCCAGGACCTCTCCGAACTTGCCGAACTCGGTCTTTACCGCGGCCAGCACCTGCCAGACCTCGCTCGAGCGTTTCTCGATCGCCAGGGTACGAAAACCCATTCTCAAGCTGTTGAGGATCGCCGACAGCGTCGTCGGGCCCGCGATGACTATACGGTAATTGTGCTGAAGTTTCTCGAGGAAGCCGGCCTCGCGCAGCACTTCGGAATAAAGCCCCTCGGTAGGCAGGAACATGATGGCGAAATCAGTCGTGTCGGGCGGATTGACGTACTTGGAATTGATATCTTTCGCGGAACTCTCGATCGAACGGATAAGCGCGTCGTGAGCTTTTTTCACGGCCTCGACATCCGCGTGTTCGGACGCCTCTACGAGGCGAAGATAGTCCTCCTGGGGGAACTTGGCGTCGATCGGCAGCCAGACAGGCCCTGTGTGGTGGTCATCGTGGCCGGGAAGCTTGACGGCGTACTCGACCCGCTCTGAGGAGCCCTCTTTTGTCTGGACGTTGGCGGCGTACTGGTCGGGCGTGAGGATGAGTTCCAGGATCGCCTGCAGCTGCACTTCCCCCCAGGTCCCGCGTGCCTTGACGTTGGTCAGCACCTGCTTGAGGTCTCCGACCCCCGTCGCCAGGTTCTTCATCTCTCCCAGACCGCGCTGGACCGCCTCCAGGTGGTCGCTGACCTGCTTGAAAGATTCTCCCAGCCGTTTTTCCAGCGTGCTTTGGAGCTTTTCGTCAACGGTCGTCCGCATTTCTTCCAGCTTCTTCTCGTTGCTCTCCTGCAGCTGTTTGAGCTGCGCGTCAACGGTGGCGCGCAGGCTGTCGAGCCTTGCCTCGTTGGAGGTGGTCAGCAGTTCGACCCGGCCGGAAACTTCAACCAGACTGTCCTTCTGCGATCTGGCCATGGCGCCCATCGTATTGACCAGGGTGTCGGTGGTCGTCTTCTGGTTTCTGGAGACTTCCTCACGCAGCTGCGTGGAAGCATTTGCGGATTCTTCGCGGCCCATGCGCAGCTCGTTGCGCAAAGCCTGTTCGGCCTGGCCGTTCGGCTGCGCGGTCCTGCGGGCCATGATAATGAACAGGAGGACCACACAGACGAGTAAAAGGGCTAGACAGGCAATCAGCAGGACGTTGGTCATGGCGTTAAACCTCGCGAATCGTTATTAAGGATTAGTCCAGATGAGCCTATCACGCTGTCCGGACAGCGAAAACAGTTGTAAGGCGGTGATATGAAAGAACCAGGATAGCGCCAGGCTGGACAGATCCGCGAAAGGTCCCTAGAATCCCAGCACCTTCACGAGCGCGTCCTGCGCCGCTTCCAGTACCGGGGAGGGGAGGATGCCCAGCAGGAAGACGCCGGCGACGGCGATACCGAGGCCCAGGCTCAGATCCCAGGATTTCTCGCCGGTTACCGCGACCTCGTTCTCTGTGTCGCGCATGTACATATATACGATGACCCGCAGGTAGTAGAAGGCGGAGACCAGGCTGAAGAACACGCCGACAACGGCCAGCCAGGTGAAGCCGGAATCGACGACCGAGGCCAGCAGATAGAACTTGGCCAGGAAGCCCGCTGTGGGTGGAATTCCCGCCAGCGAGAGCATGAAGACGGTCATGATGCCCGCCGCCCAGGGGAAACGCCGGCCGAGGCCGGCCATCTCGTCGAGGCTGTCTCCGGAACCGGAGCGGTTCTCCAGGAATACCAGGACGCCGAAGGCGCCCATGTTCATGAACGCGTAGGACGCAAGGTAGAAAAGCACGGCTGAAGTGCCCATGGTCCGTGAGCTCTCACCTGAGGCGATGACGGCCAGCAGCAGGTAACCGACATGGGCGATGCTCGAATACGCGAGCATCCGCTTCAGGTCGCGCTGGGTTATCGCCAGCGTTGCTCCTACCAGCATGGTGGCTATCGACAGAGCTATCATCAGCGGCACCCATGTTTCGCTCTCGCTGCCGAGCATGATGTTGAAGAACTTGATGATGACCGCAAAGGACGCGATCTTCGGCCCGACAGAAAGCAGGGCCACAGCGGGTGTGGGGGCGCCCTGATAGACGTCGGGAGCCCAGTTGTGGAAAGGCGCCGAGCCGACCTTGTAACCGAAGCCGACGAGCAGCATTATGATGGCTGTCGCGAGCACTCCTGACGGTATCGCGCCCGCGGTCACGGCCTCGCCGATCTCCTTGTAGTTGGTCGAGCCGGTGGTTCCGTAAAGGAAAGCCAGCCCGAACATCAGAAAATTCGAGGCGAAGGCGCCGGTTATGAAGTACTTCATCGATGCCTCGATTGACCGCTCCTCATAGCGGAAGAAGCCCGCCAGCAGGTAGCTGCAGTAAGCCATCAGCTCCAGGCCGACGAAGAAGGTGATCAGGTCGATCGACTCCGCCATCACGATCAGCCCCACCGTCATGAAAAGGATGAGGGCATAGTATTCACCCAGCAGCCGTTTTTTCAGATACAGGTGTTTTTCCGAGAGCAGCATGGC
>Ga0265292_1001015_pt1 | contig 28103 bp, 10 predicted proteins | sample Munlanlewell296A_FD_189080 | JGI IMG/M metagenome (GOLD analysis project Ga0265292, IMG submission 189080) | Leachate microbial communities from a municipal landfill in Southern Ontario, Canada - Leachate well 296A | ecosystem: Engineered > Solid waste > Landfill > Unclassified | place: Canada... | reverse complement strand
GTTTTACGGCTGATCTTCAGTTCTTCTGCAATTTCTTTTATACTTAAGCCTTCAAGCCTGCTTTTTGTGAATACTTCCTTACGTCGCTGGGGCATTTGGCCAACAAGTTCAGTTATGTATTGATATAATGAATCATAAGTTATTTTCTGAGAGGTTTGCATATCAAGGTTATCACTTAGTCCGGATTTGAAATAATCAGACAAATGAGCTTTAGTCCGGAAGTGTTTCCTGATGATATTGAAAGCTATTGTAAACAGAAAAGATTTAAAGGAGAGTTCTTCTTTCAGATCTTCCCGTTTCTCCCAGATTATGGTAAAAACCTCCTGAACCAGTTCTTCGGCTTCTTCTTCTGATTTCAAATACCCCAATGCAAAACGATACAACCTTCCACTGTACTCCTTATATAAGGTATTAAATGCCAAAAGATTACCTCTTGATAAATTTCGTACTAAAAGTGACTCATTTCTTAATGTCACATATTGCATTTGCCGGACTTTTACTTTGGTTTACTCCATCTCTTTTTAGCAGTTGATCAAAGATAACTTTTTTGTTCATCCGGATCCTCGCTTAGTCGCTTGCCTATCTGCAATGATAAAGCTGAACCCCCACGGTAGTCATATTGAGTAAAAATATGAAATTCTTTTTCACCCGGATGTGCGCCTGCCGCCGGAATCATGGGGGAAATGGTATTTGCGCAATGTCGGTGATGTTTACCTGGGTAACATTGCAGAAAACCTGGCTGTCAGGGATAAAAAGGAATCAGATGCTGAAATCGACTACCTTTTTTTTTCAATGGACTTTTAGTACCCGTGGATGTCAACTTGGTCAGCATTGGAAAACTCCGGTCGCTTCATCAATATGTGGAACTATTAAAATGTCCTGTTGCAGTAGGAGTATGGTAGGGCAAGCAATCAGTTGAAAAAACAAAGACCATATCCGGAAAAGGGTTTACGCTGTTAAGTATTCCTTTTTATCTGGCGCACAGGCATTCCAGGGAACTAAACAGGCTTTTCTAAAATATCAGGCGAAGCGAGAAAATATATCCGGATCTTTCTCCCCCGGATCAGTCACGAGTCACCCGCGGCATGTTGCCATTGTAATATTCTGCAAATAAAATTATTACAGAAATGAACTGTCAAACTTGGGATAGACTTCCCCATGTCCGGAGTGGTGTGGAGCCCATACATCGATCTTGTCAGTAAATATTTCTTCATAAACCCAGACAAGGAACGAAGATTTATTTTTTTCCTGCTTCATATAATCTGGCCCAATAATTCTCAATATCTTCGAGCGATTTACCTTTGGTTTCTGGTACATTCAGATAAGTGAAAAGCCACTGAAGAGCTGACATAAGTGCCAGAAAAAGAAAGGTAGTTGCACCTCCCAGTATTTTCAAGAAATGTGGAAAGAGCAATACTACAAGGAAGTTGAAAACCCATTGAGTGAATGAAGCAAAGGCGAGAGCTTTTCCGCGAATCCTGTTTGGGAATATTTCTGAAACCAGTGTCCAGAATACAGGGCCGATGCATGCTGCAAAAAAAGCCATGAACAACATGATGCAAATTAAGGTGAATATACCATCTAATTTAAGACTATATGATATGGCCAACATAACAAGGGTTAAAGTCATTCCCATTGAACCGATCAAATAGAGCTTTCTCCGGCCAACTTTGTCAATAAATAAAATTGCAACAAAGGTGAATAAGCCGTTAATAAGTCCGATCATCGAGGTCTGAAGTAAAGCGTTTTTTATTTCCACCCCGACAGACATCAGAATTTTAGGAGCATAATCTACAACTGTATTGACGCCACTTACCTGAACCAATACAGCAAGAAAAAACCCGACAAGCATTACTTTACGCTTAGAAGGTTTGAATAGTTCGGAAAGTTTAACCGATTCATGAGTACCTTTGAACGTCTCAGCGATTTCCTTAATTTCTTCATTTGCAAGTTCAGCACCGCCAATTCTGGTAAGCACTCTCAAAGATTCTTCTATTCTACCTGCTTTATAGAGCCACCTGGGACTTTCCGGAATAAAAAACAGTCCGGTAAAAAAAAATACTGAAGGGATAACACCTGTTGCGAACATCCATCTCCAGTTATTGTCCACATCGTGCAACCCGTAATTGATGGTATATGAAATAAGTATCCCCAGTACAATGGTTAACTGATAAATTGCAACCAGCATGCCGCGGTTTTTTGCAGGTGAAACTTCTGCAACATACATTGGGGAAAGCACGGAAGCAGCTCCTACGGCCAGACCGCCAAAGAGGCGTGCAGCAATAAAACCTGCCGATGTTGTAGCAAGTGCTGTGGCAGCGCTAGATAGTGCAAAAAATAGTGCTACGAAAATCAGGATTCTTCTTCGCCCGTATTTATCGGTAAACACACCGGAACCAAATGCGCCAATGATAGCTCCTACCAGCAAGGAGCTGACTCCCCAACCCAATTGCAATTCGTTCCACCCAAAATAGGGTTGAATAAAAGGTACTGCTCCTGATATTATAGAAATATCAAAACCAAACATCAGACCGCCCATTGTGGCAATAAGGCAAATAAATGGGAGATAAAAGGAATATTTTGGCTTAGTCATTAATTATTGAGTTTTTAAGAATAATCTTAAAGGACAATCATATAAACTTATAGCTATTTTTCTAAACAATCCACTTTCCCATTGTTACCGACAAAATATATTTTGGATTCTCCTGCATTAACTTTCATGTGTGGCCAATTGAGAAATGAATAATTTCCCAGTGGTTTCTTTGATTGTACGCCATTTTCAGATAAAACCGATACTTTTGCAAGGTAAGGCGTTGGATTACTTACTTTGAGAGTAACACCGTTCTTGTCTTTTTTTATTATTTCAGCATTAACATGGTCAAATACAACCATCTCTCCCAGGTCATTCCGTATGTATATTCCGGGATTTTGCATGATTGTGAGCAAGGTAACCGTTTCCCAGGCTAAATTCGAATTTCCTTCAGGGAGATTGCCACCTATGTTCTCGGCTCCTTCCCAATCACCAATATTTACACGTTCGGTAACAGAGCCCGGTTCGGCATACGGTATTAAGGGGTTGGTCAATGTTGTAGTGTATTGAACTACATTATGGGCAAGGTCTTTCAATAATTCCACATATCGCTGATCACCTGTTGCTCGGTACAATTTTAGCAGAAAGTCTCCCGAGAGAATATACAAGCCCGGGGTGCTGCAGGCATTCTGTATGCTTGCAACAATTGAACCTGTTACTTTAGCATCAATAATATCCATTCTGCTTCCTTTCGGGAATTTGTAATCGTATGATACCACCCATGTGGCTAATTGTGCTACCGATTCCCGAGCATATTTCAACCATTCACTTTCTCCGGTAATTTCATACAGAACGGTATAAGCTTCTGCTATATCCCATGCTGATTCACTGTCCTGGCATTGAAGTATTTCTGCCGGTCCTCCTCCCGTATATCCTTTTGATAAATCGCGGGTGTAATAATACCTGCCTGCTACTTTTGCTATTTCCAGATATTCAGGATTATGAAAATATCCTGATGCTATTGCTAATCCCGATAAACAAATCACACCCGAAGTTGAGCCATTAATATCTATTTTCCCAGTTTCTACATCTACAAATTGCCCGAACTGTCCATAATCTTTCCATAATTTAACCAACCCATCAGCCATTTTCTTTAACATCCCTTCCCATTCCTTTTTTATCACATTCCCATATCCTTGTTTCTTATATACCTCCAATGTCTGTATTCCAAAATACAGCACTTCTCCGCTTCGACGAATCATAGCGATTGCAGGCTTTTTGCTCATCTCGCTAAAATTATCACCCAATAACTCACCCCGTCTCATCATCCCATAAATTAATCCTGATTTGCCTTGCATGTACCCTAAGGCATCGAAACCTCTTGATACTCGCCTGATCCTCTCCGGAGTTGCTTCTAAAACTTGCGGGTAACCATACACCGGAACCCCGTTCCAACCGGCCTGAAGATGTCCAAATGGTGATTCTCCATTGGGTTCGTTACATATATATCCAAATTTCTCACTTTCGTACCATTTAAAGTCATCTGTATGGTCCAGAATGATTTCAGTAATGGCACTAAATGGAGCTCGGTGCCGATACACATTAGCTCCCGATAAGGCCTTGCGAACCGTAAATACTTTCTCGTAAAATGCCTGTAAATCATTGGCTGTGAAATTATACAAGCGAAATTTAAGCTCTATATCCTCTCCTGATTTCCAATTATATGACTTATCCGTACTATTACTAAAACCGCACATAGTATACCGCATCTCCCTTACCCCAGGCGCACTTAACACAAAGGTAGCCATCTTTTTTGGGGCGTTTTCTTCGATAATAAAACCCGAATTTCCAAACCTCGTTCCCTGTGTCGTTAGCATGATCCAACCCCTTTTAACTTTGGCATCGTAAAAACTAAGGATTGGACTTGAGCAATTACCGGTAAGCAATTCTATTTTTGCCGGACTTTTGTCTACATTGAAATGTGAAACATTGGTTATAGTTATGGGCATATTCAACGGCTTGTCTTTCTTGTCATAAATAAAAGGCGGATAATGTACGGGCAGTATGCGATATCGATTAGCATTATAAACCGCTGCCGGTGCCAATACGTAATTATCTGTGCTCCAATTGCTGAAATCGAATGCTACCGCTACTCCGCCAGATTTCATCTCCCCTTTCTTCAACCGGAATCGCATAGTGAGATCCATCGCATCGCTTTGTTCCGGTACCTTGACTTTCTGTATTTCACAAATCCAGGACGATGATTTATTTTGGGCTGTACCCTCTGTAAAAACAGTGTAGGAATTCAGTACTACATCATTGTAATTACAAACCATTGGGCGTATCCTCCCTTGTAACGATTTTAAAAACAAATCAATCTCTGCTGTACTTTTATCCTCACTTTTTATACTGGAATTTGGCATCCAACTCCCTCGCATATTTTCTTGTGCTTCTAGTGTCCCTATCGTACAAAACAAAAGAAACACGAACATTTTATTAAAGAATCTTTTCATAACTATTCAAATTGGAACGAATTAAGTATCATATCATTTCTAAATTCTAAGAACAAATTATGACGCCCGCTTACTTTGCTTATTATTGAAATCGTCTCGCCTTTGTTTATCTTACCTATCAATTTGCCGTTTGGGGCATCTAAACGTATTTCAAATAAACAAGTGCCATTGGATATTTTAGCATTGTTGTTGCCAAGGATTCCTGACCTCTTTTGTTGATTTCTATTTCCTGGGTTTATCGCTCAGTTCCAGCAAAAGCGTTGAACCTGCATTGAGCTTTTCAAAATCGAAACGCAAATTTTTTAAAGTATTACCGTTTAGTTTTGCCGATCTTATATAGATATTCTTTTCTGAAAAATTCTTTGCGATAATTGTGAATTTGTCAGACTTGTAATAATCTTTATTCAGGTGGACCGTAATTTTGGGAAACAAAGGAGTATGGATATAAAGTTGCTGGCCAACAGCACACCCTCCGCTGATATCCATCAGTCCGATCGCTGCCAGGACAAGCCATCCGGTTAATTGACCCTGATCGTCATCTCCTCCTTTAAAGCAGTAGGGGGTATTGTCATAGTATTTATCAGCAATTGCTCTAACCCATTTTTGAGTAAGCCATGGCTTGCCTGCATAGTTAAAAACATAAGCGTTCAGCAATGGGGGCTGGTTGCCATGAAAATATACTTCGTGATTAACAAAGTTCGTTTTTTCAGCAACTGTAAAAATACTATCCAGAAGCTTAATACTTCTTTCTTTCCCCATTTTGTTTACAATACCCTCGATGTCATGAGGGACAAAGAAGGCATATTGCATAATATTGCCTTCCTCAAATCCATTCCCCTTCAGCGGATTAAAAGGCCGAACAAAAGTGCCATTTGAAAGCCTCCCATTGAAATAGCGGTTTTCATTATCAAATACATTTTCCCAGTATTTTGAACCTTTCATTAATCTTTGATATTCTTCTGTCCCGGTTTTGCCCAGTTTCTTTCCTATCTGGGCCGTTACCCAACATGAAAAAGCATTTTCGAGTGTATGCGAAGTTGCTCTGTTGTATCCGGTAATTTTATCCAAAGGGATAAAATCATATTCCCAGAAATATTTCAGGTCATCTTTCCCGACTCCGGTGGGACGGCCGGCATGCTCAAATTCACTTTTTACACAGGCCCTGTAAGCTTTTTCAGCATCAAACGTTGCAATACCCCGGTTCAATGCACAGGCTATCATGGTACACATCTGATTAGATTCCATTCCTGGCATAAATTTATCACAAGTCAATCCGTCAGGCAGCCAGCCGGTTTCATCATATACATCCAGCATGCATTTAATATAAGAATTCATCTGTTCGGGACATACTAAGGACCAAACCTGGATGAAGTTTCCAAAAGCACCCCAAAGTCCGTCGTTGCTAAAATGATTATATTCAGGTACTCCATTTTTTAGCGGTATTTGTTTTACTTCATTAAAATTTGAAATATATTTCCCATTTGCGTCACTGCTAATTCCTCTGCCTAACAATACCAGATACAGGGAAGTATAAAACTTTATCCGATTATTTTCCGTGCCTCCCTCAACTTCAATTCTTGAAAGCTGTTCATTCCATATTCTTCTTGCATTATCTCTCACCTGGTCAAAACTCTTTCCCCTATCTTCCATATTAAGATTAACCCATGCTTGTTCCTCACTGATAAATGAAATAGCAACCCTTACCTCTATTACTTCATCTTTTTTTGTTTTGAAGTTGAGATAAGCTCCACATCCTCTGCCATATTCTGCCCTGCGATTATCATTATGGGTATTGTCTCTATAACAACCATAAGATATTGCAGGTTTGCTGAGTGTTGCAGCAAAATACACCCGGATGGAACTCTTTTGCAAATCATTTCGATAAACCTGGTAGGCAGGCAACGCATAAGTATAGCCCTGGATTGTTGTCGATGAAAGAATCTCAATTCCCGCACCAAGAATTTCTCTGCTCTCCTTCCCTCCCCATTCATAACTACCTGCTTCGCCCAATAAATGGCCGGTATCAAAAATAATATGCGAACTATCAGATGCCGGGAAAGTATATTGATGATACCCTACCCTTGTTGTTGCAGTCAATTCAACTCCAATATTGTAGCGGTCAAGAAGAACAGAATAAAATCCGGCTGTTGCTTTCTCATTAATTTTTCTGAAAGGGCTACGATAACCGTCATAGATCGTATTTTCATCTCCCGGTACGGTCAGCAATTTGCCAACTGTGGGCATCACCAGTATACCACCAGCCTGCCATTCATGCACATGAGAAAAACCAAATATGGATTTATGAGTATAATCATAGCCCGACCTGCTACCGCCACCTCCGTAACCATTGAATCCAAAAGTCATTGGAGCTAATTTTACCATACCAAAGGGAAGACATGCTGGGGTAAACGAAAACCAGCGTCCGTCCTGGGAACCTATAAATGGATTCACGTAATCAACAGGCTGTTTAGCTTGTTGCCCATAATTGCTTCCTGCTAATGCGAATAGGAAAATTGAACATAAAAATATAGCTCTCATATGTTTATTTTTTTTTGTTGGTACAGGGTACCACATTATATAAGGTGAACGAACAGCATCCAGTTACGCTCATATTTATTCCATCAGTAATTAAGTACTACATCATTGTAATTACAAACCATTGGGCGTATCCTCCCTTGTACGATTTTAAAAAAAATCAATATTTCGTTCGGAAGGGTGCAGCGGGCAGGCCTTCCACATTGATCAGGTTTGGTTGTGCCACCTGGTTCCAGCTAAATCGCACAGCTACTGGTCTGGACAGTTCCTTACTTGAAACCAGGATACTTTGGCCTTCGATGAGGGCATCGGCAACGATAAACTTTCCACTTTCGTCAGCGATTTCGAACCAGGTCAGCGGTTTTCCATCACGCGAGGCTAGACCACTTCCGGTACCATCGAAAAATATCCGGACGCTATTCCCTTCAACTTTCATCGAGCGGAACACCGGGCCGGAGCAGACGAGGTCTTGTTTGCCGTAGGTCTTCGCCAATGCCAAAAGCGCCAAACGGTGGCCAACGCCTTCTTTTTGGACCGGATGAATGTTTTCAACCTCCCCCAGATCCGAGATCACCGCCATTCCGTTGTTTTTAAGCGTCAGCGCTGACGCCTGAGCTTCCCACAACAGAGGGAGTTCAAAAGGCGTGCGTACGGAATTGTGCTTGACATAGTTGAACGGAGCCACCTGGACGTAATAAACCGGGAAATCCTCTTGCTCCCAAACCCTGCGCCAGCCTTCGATGAAGGCTTTAAACCTTTCGGCGTAGGTCGCTGACTTGTGGTTTGCGCAGTCCGCTTCGCCTTGGTACCACAGAAGTCCCCGCACGGCCAAAGGCACAATGGGGGCTACCTTCTCCTGGTACTGGGCGCCATCGGGAGCCATCCACTGGTCCAGTAATGTCCCCCCGGCAGTGACATTGATCAGCCCTACAGGCACACGAAGCGTGTTGTGGATCTCCCGCCCAAAGAAATATCCAACGGCGGAGAATCCTCCTGCACCGTCCAATCCGTAACCAGTACCGTTCCCCTGGGCAATGCTAGCGGGAGTGCAAACTTGCCAATGGTTTATCTGCACTTGAAAGAGGCGGATACCGGGATATTCAGCCCTGCCAATCTCCACGGTACCATTGGCGACCTCACCCAGTCCCATCTCCATGTTGGATTGGCCTGCGCAGAACCACACCTCGCCAACCAGCACATCATTGATCTTCAGGTTGGCACCTCTATTGCTGCTAATAGTGAGAATGCGTCCCTCCGCACTGACCTGAATAGGATCCAGGCGTATTAGCCACTTGCCTTGAGGATCGGTAGTTTCCGTGTGGCTTTGGCCGGCAAAACGGACGGTTACCTTTTCGCCCACCTCAGCCATGCCCCAAATTGGCATAGGCGCATCATGCTGAACGACCATGTGGTCACAGAAGATCGGAGGCATGCGCACGTCTGCCATGACCTCGGTAGCGATCCAGACTGGAATCGAAATCACCATCCATTGAAATGAAAGAGTGAGTTTGCGGAATACCCTTTCGGAGTTATGCCTGATTACACGATTCGCGGTTTCTTTCGTTACGTAAACGACCAATGATAGTAAGTATTCCATATCTATTCCACGCACTTGTTATAAATTCATTTTGACAATGTCCTTCGCCCGCGATTTCGGAGTGACCTTCAGGTACACGAGTTTTCCGTTGCTGTATTCTCCCTCAATCGTGGTTTGCTTTGGTGCGTGCAACTTGAACGACACATTCCAATTCTTTGGCCAGGCCGGCATAAGATAAATCTTTTCGTCGACGGATTGAATCAACATCAATTGCAACGCTGTCAGGATGTTGTTGCCGTGGTCCTGGTCCGGTACCCAGTCGAAGTTTGGTCCCCACATCGCTGGAAAGCGGGCATCTGGATTGATGTTCGCCGCACGCTCGGCAACCAAACGGGCTGCTTCGTCACCGAGGCCAAGGCAGGCGGCCTGGATGCCATCCTGGCACCAGCCATTGTTATGGCGGTTGGTGCGATGGTCATAACTCGCACGGGCCATGACTAGATCAGGCCGTCCGACGCCGTATAACCTATAAGGGAATATGGCATACAATTCAGGATTCTCGGAGTTGCTAAGCTTTGAAAACGATTTAGCTGGTCGAAGAAGTTGCACGCCATCAACATCTGCCGCCGGAACCGGGGGAAGTTCCTGAAACATCCGCTTCCAGCGTGAACGCTGAGCCTCCGTCGTGATGTTGTTAGGCAGGGCAAGCATCTGCGGCAGAATGAATCGCAATCCCGCAATCTCGGGCATAGGGTTGACAGCAACGTGCCAGGTTTCGAGCGATTGTGATGGATCGAAGATTATTTTTCCGTTGGAATCACGTTTCTGCCAGTACTCGTCAAGGAAGGCAATCAGCGGATCGGCCAACTGCACAAGAGTTTTACGCGCAAAGTCCTGATCTTGTGTGTAGTTAAATCGGTCGAGCATAAGAGCCGTCAGTTCAAGACTGCCATTCCAATAGCGGGAGATGAAACTATTGGCCGGTTCAGGTGCTTGATTATTCCAGCCATAGTCTCCGTTATTCGGCAGTCCCCACCAATACATAGTCTCAGGGAACTGAGCTGCGTTGTTAAAACCGTAGTAGGTCAGGATGCGCGCCATGCTCAGCGGCAGTGCTTCCAGGTACATGCGAAACCACGGTTCAATCATCTCAAAGTCACCAGACGCCAACATTGGCCAGTACGCGAGCCGTGTGTTCTGGAACCAGTAGTTGCCACCCCACTTCCGCCAATCAGGATCACCTTCCGGCTGGTCAGGCGATGCCCCTGGCTCGGCTTCCACCGTAAAGATTGAGCCATTGAATTTAATCGGCGAACCGCCCCTGCCGGAACAAGCGTTCATGAACCGCTGCAAAACATATCCCTGTGTCACGATATGCGCTTCGGGCGGGCCGTCAATCAATACCCAACTCCGTGCCCAAAAGTCCCGCCACCAGAACTCGTGGGCCAACCTCGCTTTCGTCATGTCCAGCTTAACGGCTTTACGCTCAATCTGATCCATTTGCACTACCCATTCTTCCGGCGTGTCCGTCTTAGATGTCAGAACGGTGACAGACAAAGACTGTCGTTTGGCCGGTATCACCGATTTGAGTGCCAGCTTGCCATCCGGCAGGAAACCTTCACCACACAGGCTGGCACCGAAAGTTATATTCAAAAGCGGATCTTCAAACCGTCCTTTCAAAACTTCCAGATGTTGTACCTTCAAACCCAGTTCGAATATAGATCGGGTGTTACGATGATACCAAACCACCTTCGGTACATTGGAAGACACCACCACGTCAGGTAAAACGGTGGGTTTAAAATCTGATTTGAATAGATCCCTGCCCGAATGGCTGTCGTCCTCTATGTTGAAGGATCTTTCCTGAAGCCGCCATAATTCCACTTCAGCACGACAACTGACGGGAAATACCGATTCAGCCTCCAGGCGCACTACCGGCTGGTTTGCATCGACCCACAACCGAATGATGGATGGATGGTTTTGTATTTTAGATTTGATCACGATAGTACCATCACTGAGTTTTAATTCCTGACTAAAGCTGTTTGTCACCTCAAGTGCCGGATAAAACTTCACCCGCACCCTGCCAATCTTGCACAAACGTCCGTTCTCATCCCAGGCATCGGTCTTACTTATGTAAAACAAAAGGTCACCAGACGGCTCGATCCAAGCGTTAATGCCAATATCGCCGTTACCTGAAGGCATAGAACCCTTCGAATTAACTCCGGGAGTTGTCCATAAAATGTTGTAATCGTTTAAAACCGATATCTGTGCCTGAACTTCCAATATAACGAACAATTCGCATATTAAAAGACTTAATATTGCAATTGACTTTCTCATTTATTAAGATATTTATCACTGGTGTCCATTAAAAATATTTAATGTTCTTTGAAATCATTGTGAATCTATAACTTGCGAGTGTTTTTGTAGCGTGACGATTTTGAGATTAAGGGCAAGGTTTATTCTTTTGGCTCATCAAACACTGACCTCTGTTTGATCGTCTTTTGGTGGTCAAATTTTCTCTCCCTCGAATGCCTTTGGCCTGGTAGCAATAGTGGGCACCGAGTTGAAAATCGGCCGTTCAACCTACAAAATATTACAGGTTTTGGGCATATCGTTACTCAATAAAACGCCTGTAAGTGAAATACTTGCGATTGTAGATTACAAAGATGTCAAAGAACTCTTTTGTAAACAACTGTCACTCAATCTATTTAACTGGACAGTCATGATTATCGATATCAATAAAGCGCGGACTTCCTTAGCAAGCCTAATCACCTGCTCTTTCCCTCGGAATTGAAAATTAACTGACTGTTATGTATTTTTTTCATCCTTATAAAAAATGCTTTATAGGTCAGATTACTCGTCGCTTATTTGTTGTTGGTGAGGGTGGGAGCCAGTGTTTTCTTCAGTTCAGGCAGGAGGATTTCCTTGTAACCTGAGAGCTGTGGGTGGATGCCGTCAGGGACAAGTTGGTCGAAGCGAGCCGGATCTTCCTTCATGAGTTTCGCCCAGTTCAGGTAATGGTCCACAAGTAGCAGGTTACGGGCTTTGGCGATATCGCGATAGCCTTGGAAATATTGGGCAAGCCCTGGGCGATCGGAGGCGTGGGGACCGGAGTCGAGTTTGTCCATGACCGTGTTCATAGTTTGAAGGATGATTTCGGTCTTAGGGTTAGCGGCTAGTATTCTATCGATGATGAGGTTGAGGTTTTTCCTGGATTCATCCGGCGAGATTTCGTAGGGCAGGTAGGAGTCATTTGTGGCGAACTCAATGAAGACCACATCGGGCTTGTGGGCGATAACGGTGGGAAGTTTGCCCATGCCGGAGAGGGCGGGATTGTTGCCGGGACCCACATTGGAGGAGGAGGCACCGACACCCTCGTTGAAGCAGATGACTTGTCCGGGAAATTCTTTGTTGAACCAGTCGTTCATCATGACATCGGGCCAGCTCCATGTTCCATTGGTGAGGCTGGTGCCCATTGTGACGATAATGATCTTTTTTCCGTTTTTCAATGCATCGATGAATCGGGCCCCAGAAAGGGCAAACGCGGATTTCTTTTCCAGGGAAGCCGCATTCAAAATAAAGCTGGCGGGGCTGTATGCTTTGAGGGTGAAGATGAGTTTGCCGGCGGTGATCTTGATCGGCTCGCCGGTTTTTTCACCCCGGAGGTTAACGGGGATGGCTGTGGCGTATTTCGCTCCGCTTGGAAGCATGACTATTAGCTCACCTGAGATGCCTCCCTGCTCCCACAGCCGAAGCAGCGTTGATTTTTCATCATCAATGGATGATGCGCAGATCGGATTGTCAGTACTATTCCTGCGGAAAGCTGTTATCTGTATTCCTTTTCGGGAGAGAGAAATTCCGGCCTGTTTGGTTAGAAGATTACCGGCTTTACCTTCGGCTTTAGCTATTAACAAAGGGATACGTGCTTCGAGCGAAGGTGTGACCAACCTCGATTCTATTGTGTCGTCTTTAGTAAATGTCCAGATTCTGACTTTTGAGCTCCATGTGCCGGAGTACCAATACCGGAAGTTTGTATTCCACTGATTATTATAGAGATTAAGATAAATAACCGGTTTTTTGGGTACAAAATCCTTTGTAAACTTCCAGATTCCAGGCCTGTCTAAACTTACAAGAGGATGATCCAATGGACAAAAAGCTATGCCGGATCCATCCTTATCGGTAATGGTAACGCCTGTTCCGACGGCATACAAATCTTTGTTGGAACCTTCCATAATATCTTGAGCAGGATCCATCATGCCCAACGAACGACCCACAATAAATTTTGGCGAATTAACCTTAAAAGGGAAACAAAACCAGTCGGCTTCGGGCCAGTTATCCTTGGCTTTATCTTTGATAGTCAACTCCATATCAATGAACGGCATATTGTTTTGTAAGGTTACCTGTAGCAAAGAAGCAGGAAAATGGTTCGCGGTATCAGCAGGCATATTAATGATGGCAATCTGGCGGGTAGCCTCCTTTATGATTTTCAAACTGCCGTTTTTCGATGTGGCAGCGCGGTACGGAATCTGTTTTTCGGAAATCATGCCCGGCTTATACATAGCGGGGTGCAGCCATTCGCCTTTTGATCCGAAAGCGTGCAATCCGCGACCCTGCTGGTAATCGGTCACATATTTTTCGGTTTGTTCGAAGGTGAATCGCTCATTAAGGTATTGTCCCAGGCCTTGTTCAGCCGAAGCGTCAGCCCATTCCCGACCGGTACGTTTGTCAATAACTGATGAGATAATACCACGGTCAGGATCAAATTTAACTTTAAAGTACTTGTTTTCTATCGTATTTGAGCTTGTATCAATTGAAGTATTCTCAACCAAATCATCTTCACTGAAGGTTTTATAGCCGCAAGGAGGAACATTTTTCGCAAAAATGAATCTTTGTTCCTTGCTCACTTCTACCCATTCCGACCGGCTCCAGGGAAGCGGATTATAAACCACTAAGCGTTTGCCCTCGCAGTTTACATTTTGGGCAAGAGCGGTTAAATTGCTAGTCAGAAGAGGTTTTATAATATTTTCAGTTGTGCGGATGTAGTCGGTCTTGTCTTCCCACGATTCTTCAAGGTCTTTATAACTTTCGGGCACTAGTTTTTTAAAAGCTTCACCGTATTCATTAATATTTTTTGCACCTCCCCAAGTATGCTCCGAATAAAGCAAATCGTTTTCATAGGCCTTCGAAACATCTTTGGTAATATCTGTAACCGGAACATTCCAATTCTTGAGTTGCGTGTTTAGTGCTTCCAGAGCGGGCATAAGCGGGTTGATATTTCGCGCAATTTTCATTCCGATGGGATCGCACATCACACCATGTATCCACGTGTCGGGAGCTTCGGATTTAACAACTGGCAAATCCAGATTAGTGGCAAGAATAGCATCCGCAAAATCTTCAAGTTTTCCAACTCTGACCTTTACACCGGGCATCTTTTCAGCAACTTCCTTAAATAATTCTTTTACATCAGTGGGATTGGGTGGTCCGGAATTATCGGGAGTAACAAAAATTGCAGGCCACACGCTGTAAGGCCAGTTGGACGGCGGAATCAGGTTTTTACCGTTTCGCACATCATTTCCTCCCCATTCCATTGGGTAGGTTAGTCCAACAGTGGTTCCATAAATTGGTGAATAGAGAGTCAAAACACGGCTTCCATCGGGTCCTTCCCACCAAAAAAGCGGGGGATATTTTACATCGCTACTGGGCCAGTTACAACCCATGTGCATAAATTTAACACCACCTTGTGCCAGTCCTGTAGCCAAAACGCTTGCCTGCGATGGTACATCCGTCATTTTTGCTCCACGAGGCAATGGCGATCCATATTTTCTGGTAACATAAGAAGATAGTTCATAGAATCTTGCAAAATCTTCAGGAAACATTATTTCCGACTCGACCGTAAAAGGCGCGGCATGGCTCACAAACCGACCCGAGTTATAGGCCTCCTCCAACCGTTTACGGCGTTCGGGTGTTTGTCCAGGCCAATCTTCGAGCACCTTGGCCATCACCCAACCGGGCAAAGTCCATGCAAATTGCTGTTCTTTAGGCAAATCTTTGTTTTTGTCCATTATATCCAACGCTTTGTCAATCATCTCTGTACGGTAGTATTGTAAAAGATCCTTCACGCGATGGGTATAGCCAATATCAAAGTGCGTCTTAAAAATTACGATTATCTCCTTAACATTTTGATTTACAGACATGGGATCGGATTGCTGATTTTGTCCAAATGCTGACACACTAAAAAACAATAAGAAAATTAGTTTTATTTCTTTCATTATTTTTGATTAAGATCACAATGATTTCAGTTCAATAGTTTCATTTATAGCTGTTTTAAAAGAAATCCTATAGCCGTTAATCGTTTCAGCCTTTTTCCCGTTTCTAGTCAATTCCACTACTTTGTTTTGCCATGGATTGATCATAGTACAATCCCTCCCCTTTTCACTAACTATCTTAACATCAGAAATAAATCCGCTTTTTTGTTGAGCTGAAACCAAAAACGCCCCCCATGTTCTTATATTTTTAAAACTGGCTTCTTTGTTTTTGGGAAAGTTCTGAAAAAGTCGAATTACATTTCCCACACTCATACAAAACATCTCGTTGAGGGCATTTGCGACCGTACAAGCATTTTCGATTCCGTGAGGATTTCCAAACTGAAATCCATTAGGATAAGTGTTTAGAGCATATTTATGTAACTCTGTTAGAATGACAGATGAATCGTAACCTATTCTGATTGCGGCAACAAAAAAGCTATTGCTCGTATTCCCATCATGCCAGCGTTTCATTTGGTCGATGGTATTGAGTGCAATGTTCAACAGCGCAGGGTCGCTATCAAAAGTAATCGCATTAGATGGATAAATATGTTGTATTCCTAAACCGTTACCTTCGTTCCAATCCATTCCTTCTTTCGAATAGCGAAATACTTTTTCCCCATTTCGCATTTGTACCGGAAAATCACTGAGATGTCTTATTATATCCTTCCATTTCTTCTGCCGGTCTTGATCAATACTTAATTCATGGCTCAGATCAATCGCTAAATCCATAGCATTTTTAATCAACCCCAGCGATAAAATCGGATTTTTATTTTTTCCGGAACCTTCATGAATAGCGTCATCGTAAATAACATATCTTCCATTTTCAAATTTCAGGTAGTCTTCCCAAAAATTGACTACACCCATCACATATGGATAGATCTTTTTACCATAATCTTTGTCGTATGTGCAACGCCAACACTGTGCCATATTTACTAATCCATAAGCTGCATTTGATCGTTGTTGATGAAACAACCCCCCGAGTTCTACACATCCATTTGCCAAATACCCTCCTCCGGTATTTCTAGTGACCTCAATGCCCAAAGGACCAATTCCAACAGGGTAAAGAATTCCCCTGGTATTCGTTACATTTTGAGCGTACCACTCTCCTCTGGGTATAAAATCCAATAATGGGGCATCTTCTGGCAATGCTTGTTCTAAGCGATTTGTGCTATATAAAGCATAAAATGGAGCGACGAAATTGTAATTCATGTGATAATCACCACCCCATCCGGGATCGTCATTAGTTGTCCAGCCAAATAAGCCGGGAGGAAATTTTGGATCACGACTACAAGCAGCCATAGTATAAAGCCCCTGATAATAAGCCTTCATTAAAACCGAATCACCTATTTGTATCGATGATTTATCCCAATAGGTTTGCCACCATTCATTATGTTTTTGAAACAATTTTTCGGTGGCATTATCATCAATACTTCGGCATTTAGTCAGCACGGTGCGTAAAGGATCATCATATCGAAATTTGCTCTCAACGGCAACAGAAATAAGCACCTTGTGATTTGGCAATAAGGTAAATTGACGATCATTATTTTGATTTAGTTTCATTGCCACAGCAACTTCCACCGGTATTTCCACGTTTTCATCAAATGCACGAGTTAACCAATAGGTATTTTCAGAGTTGCCTTCCCTTAGTTTTGCTTCATGATTAAAAGGAGAACTCAAACTAATTGAAATGTCAATAGGCTTCTCAATAGCCTCCAATTCAATAAAAATCAAATTATCTGTTGCAGATACCCAACTTCTGGAGTAAATTTTTTTTTGATAGCTTTGAACGGTACAAACTGTGAGCCCATTCTGAATGTTCTGTTCAGCAGAAAAGGATTCATTATGAAACACATTAAAATTCACATCGATAAAGCCTACAAAACGTAATCCGCTGGAATCCGCCTGGGATTTCAAACGCCAAAAGTCATTCTTGCATAAATAATAACGCAGCTGATTTGCGGTATAACCTACACTCATTAATACATCTCCGTTCCCCATGAGTGGGGCATCTATGGAAACGTTATTGGGAATATGTTCCGGCGGTTTTGTCCACCTGTTCTTCATTGATTGTGGCTGTGCGATTATGGAAATTGCAAACCATTGAAATAAAATAAAATAAAATAATTTTTTCACTATTTATGCTATTTTTGCAAGTTGAATAAAAATAATTGATCCCTTTAGTGATTTGCCTGAATGATCCTATACGCTTTGCCAACGACAGTGCTAAAAGTGTATTTATCCCCAATTTGCTTTATCGGTACCAATGCTCCATTTTCCTCTTTGACTTCAACTTCCCTATTTCTGTCCCATGGGTTCATAAATGTAAACGAATTTCCCATTTCACTAAATACTCGTAGATCTGTAGCTTTCCCATCTTTAAATTCGCCTGAACAAAGAAAAGCTCCCGGAGCTCTCAGCCTTTTAAACGAAGCAATCTTATCCTTGGGGTAATCAGGGAAAAACATAACTCCTTCATCATAACTCTGTAAACATAGTTGGTTGTTAAACTCCCACAATCCGGCATCAGCAATATACACTGGATAATCAATAGTTCGTAGGGCAAGCATCTCTTTGAAATGTGAAATTAAATCAGCAACATTAAATCCACCAATGCGCAAGGCGGCAACATACCTACCCTGCCCACGCATATTATCCTGGTTCCAACCTCCAACATTCGCTGCTTGTTCAATGGTATTATAACCAAGCTTTCTAATTTCCGGGTCTGAAAATCGGTTGCAGGTATAACCGGGGTAAACAATATGAGTTTGAATGACATTTACGGAATGGTCAAATTTAGTTGTAGCATCAGCTTTGTAAACCGTCTTACCGTTATAAGTGGTTGTGGAAAAATCATTTAGATTATCACGTATATCCTGCCATTTTGCCCTTCTGTCGGAATCTATGCCTAACACTTCGCTATATTTTATTAGGTCCGTGAAAATTATTTTAGCCTGCAGAAGTTCCATACATGAATTCATATAATCATCACTTTCGTTTTCATAACTGGCGGCTTTTACATGATATTTACCATCTGATTCCTTTTTAAGCCATTCTTCATAAAAATCCCCACATTCCTTCATAAATGGGTAGACTCGTTCTTTTAGATAGGGAATATCTTCTGTAAACTTATAATACCAATTACCAACCAGCGAAACAAAAGGGGCACAATACTTTTGACCCCAATAATAAAATTCATAGGTACTTCCCCATGGCGTCCAATGCACCGGGAAATAAATTCCTTTTGTAAGACCTGCGTCTGTTATTGCTCTTCTTCTTCCTTCAGGTATCCAATCATTGGCTGTCTCTATCCACATTTTAGCAGTACTTGCTCGGTTTGATACTATGAGGGGAAGGTAATATGATGCCGCTCCTAAATCATTGGAGCAGAAACTGCTATAGTTATGCTTGGTATCGGATGCCTTCCAGGGTCCGTGCAGACCACTATTTACATATCCTTCCCTGCACATTGTTCCCAGTTGATACAAGGCACGGTAATAATATTTATCCATTATTTCATCATAAGTTCTTACATACGATTTCAACCACCAGTTGCTCTTCCACCAATTCCGATGATTATTTTTTAAGGTTGTAAAGGTACTGTTGGTGAAATTTGAAACTTGCTTTTTGGCAGTTTCCAGATGAGTAGTTACGTTCTTGCCACCATTAAGGCACGTTACTATCTTTACTGTGGTATGTGCAGGCAGTTCAAATGTTGCCCTACTTCGTGGATTATCACCTTCATCTGTATAATATACTACATGGGAAGCACCAAAAATTCTAGTTGCAAATGCCGCTCTTGATATCCATCTTGCTCCTTCCCGGTTGCTGGTCTCGCGTGTCAGAAACAATTTATCTCCTTCAACTCCAGCTGTACTTGGATAAGCTACTCTATCAAGAACATCAGTATTAAGTTCAACCGATACTCCGATAGCTTTGGGGCTGTCACTTGATAACTCTACAACCAATGTGTTTTCGGTAGCTGCCACATAAGATGTTAACTTCAATCCGTAACCTGAAAATGATAAAATGGTTCTAATTTCTGCATTTAGCATGTCCTCTTCTTGGCGATATTTTATACCATCATCACCAACCACAGACTGACCACCCCCTTTGTTTAACTTATCAAAACTTATCTTTAAGCAACCGGCCGGAATTTCATGGACATTATGTTCTTTGAGACCATCATCAGTCCAAAAGTCTGCTGTCCTCATATAATAAATTTGCGTGTTATCATCACCACTGATACATGCGTTCATATCACCATTCCCCATAACAGGTGCATATACTGTGTTGGCATCATCAACTAGAGGAGTTGTAAACCATACGCGATTATATGTCGGTACAAATTCTTTCAAAAATGTCCAGTCAGACCCTTTTCCCTTATCTTCATTATTATTTGGCAATACAGGCTGTGCATTTAGAGTACTAATAGCTACAAAAATTATAAACACCAATAACAAGATTCTTTGGTAATACATACATGCAATTGACGAAAATATATTTAATAAATTTTTCATATTTAAAATCTTTTTAGTAGTAAAAACAAGCTTATCTACTTTTCTACACAATCCACTTTCCCATCGTTACCGATAAAATATACTTTTGATTCTCCTGAATTAACTTTCAAATGTGGCCAATTAAGAAATGAATAATTTCCTAATGGCTTTTTTGATTGTACGCTATTTTCCGATAATACCGATACTTTTGCAAAGTATGGTGTTGGATTACTTACTTTGAGAGTAACACCGTTCTTGTCTTTTTTTATAATTTCGGCATTAACATGGTCAAATACTATCATTTCTCCTATGTCATTTCGTATGTATATACCCGGGTTTTGCATAATTGTGAGCAATGTAACCGTTTCCCATGCTAAATTTGAATTTCCCTCAGGGAGGTTGCCACCTATGCTTTCCGAACCTTCCCAATCACTTAAATTAACACGTTCGGTAACAGAACCCGGTTCAGCATACGGTATTATTGGGTTGGTCAATGTAGTAGTGTATTGAACTACATTATGTACAAGGTCTTTAAATAATTCTACATATCGTTGATCACCTGTTGCTCTATATAATTTTAATAGAAAGTCTCCCGAAAGAATATACATTCCAGGGGCGCTGTGGGCATTCTGTATGCTTGCAACAATTGAACCTGTTACTTTAGCATCAATAATATCCATTCTGCTTCCTTTCGGGAATTTGTAATCGTATGATACCACCCATGTGGCTAATTGTGCTACCGATTCCCGAGCATATTTCAACCATTCACTTTCTCCGGTAATTTCATACAGAACGGTATAAGCTTCTGCTATATCCCATGCTGATTCACTGTCCTGGCATTGAAGTATTTCTGCCGGTCCTCCTCCCGTATATCCTTTTGATAAATCGCGGGTGTAATAATACCTGCCTGCTACTTTTGCTATTTCCAGATATTCAGGATTATGAAAATATCCTGATGCTATTGCTAATCCCGATAAACAAATCACACCCGAAGTTGAGCCATTAATATCTATTTTCCCAGTTTCTACATCTACAAATTGCCCGAACTGTCCATAATCTTTCCATAATTTAACCAACCCATCAGCCATTTTCTTTAACATCCCTTCCCATTCCTTTTTTATCACATTCCCATATCCTTGTTTCTTATATACCTCCAATGTCTGTATTCCAAAATACAGCACTTCTCCGCTTCGACGAATCATAGCGATTGCAGGCTTTTTGCTCATCTCGCTAAAATTATCACCCAATAACTCACCCCGTCTCATCATCCCATAAATTAATCCTGATTTGCCTTGCATGTACCCTAAGGCATCGAAACCTCTTGATACTCGCCTGATCCTCTCCGGAGTTGCTTCTAAAACTTGCGGGTAACCATACACCGGAACCCCGTTCCAACCGGCCTGAAGATGTCCAAATGGTGATTCTCCATTGGGTTCGTTACATATATATCCAAATTTCTCACTTTCGTACCATTTAAAGTCATCTGTATGGTCCAGAATGATTTCAGTAATGGCACTAAATGGAGCTCGGTGCCGATACACATTAGCTCCCGATAAGGCCTTGCGAACCGTAAATACTTTCTCGTAAAATGCCTGTAAATCATTGGCTGTGAAATTATACAAGCGAAATTTAAGCTCTATATCCTCTCCTGATTTCCAATTATATGACTTATCCGTACTATTACTAAAACCGCACATAGTATACCGCATCTCCCTTACCCCAGGCGCACTTAACACAAAGGTAGCCATCTTTTTTGGGGCGTTTTCTTCGATAATAAAACCCGAATTTCCAAACCTCGTTCCCTGTGTCGTTAGCATGATCCAACCCCTTTTAACTTTGGCATCGTAAAAACTAAGGATTGGACTTGAGCAATTACCGGTAAGCAATTCTATTTTTGCCGGACTTTTGTCTACATTGAAATGTGAAACATTGGTTATAGTTATGGGCATATTCAACGGCTTGTCTTTCTTGTCATAAATAAAAGGCGGATAATGTACGGGCAGTATGCGATATCGATTAGCATTATAAACCGCTGCCGGTGCCAATACGTAATTATCTGTGCTCCAATTGCTGAAATCGAATGCTACCGCTACTCCGCCAGATTTCATCTCCCCTTTCTTCAACCGGAATCGCATAGTGAGATCCATCGCATCGCTTTGTTCCGGTACCTTGACTTTCTGTATTTCACAAATCCAGGACGATGATTTATTTTGGGCTGTACCCTCTGTAAAAACAGTGTAGGAATTCAGTACTACATCATTGTAATTACAAACCATTGGGCGTATCCTCCCTTGTAACGATTTTAAAAACAAATCAATCTCTGCTGTACTTTTATCCTTACTTTTTATACTGGAATTTGGCATCCAACTCCCTCGCATATTTTCTTGTGCTTCTAGTGTCCCTATCGTACAAAACAAAAGAAGCACGAACATTTTACTAAAGAATCTTTTCATGACTATTTTCCTGACATTTCTTGATTCATTTTAAATGAGAATTCAAAAGGGTGGCAATCGCCCTTCCCAGTATGATACATAATTTGTCGAAACAGGGTTGAAAACTGTTCCGACAAATTATGTCATACCTTTTTACTTTAGCTTCTTTAATTAATTAAGATTATTGATTTTAATGCATAAAATCAATCTCGAAAAATTATTAATTATAAATAATCCGGATTTTGAACCAACGTCCCTTGGTTTAGATCTATCTCTCCTTGAGGTAAGGGGAAATGATAGTTCTTTTTTGCAAAAAATCTTGAAACAACTCCTTCCTCCTGAGTCATATTCAACTTCTGTTCCGCAATTTTCCAGCGTTTCAAATCATCATATCTAAATCCTTCAAATGCAAGTTCAATTCTTCTCTCATGACGAATTGCATCACGCATTTGATCTTTTGAAAGTCCGGCTGTTAAAGGAGGCATTTTAACATTTTCTCTGTTCCGTATTTGATTAATGGCACTATAAACATCGGCTGTAGGGCCATCTACTTCATTTGCAGCTTCTGCATAGTTCAGTAATACTTCAGCATAACGCATTGCAATCCAATCTGAACCATCCTTTGTGCTGCTATTAAAATCTTGTGCATCCGCTGCAGAGAAGAATTTCCAAAAACTATAGCCGGTAACAGAACGCGGATTTGTCACTTTGAAGCCATTTTCAAAGGTAACTATTTGATCATACATTATATATGCTGCACGAGGGTCTCTGTTTTTGAATTTATCTTCAGGGTCATACAAGGGGTTGGAAGTTGAAAAAGGAGTCCCATCAATATATTCATATTCTTCTCCAAAATTTTTCAACGGTAAAACTGAACCTCCTGGAGACTCAGCAGTATACAACAAGCATTTTGCCAATGACCAGCCGAATGCAAATGTTACCGTATTGTTTGGCTGTAAATAATTAATTGTAAATATATACTCCCGATTATTGGTCTGCATACCCAACTCGCCAACAAAAAGTCCTCTGTAACTAGAAGTAATACCATAATACCCTTTGTCCATAATTTCCTTGGCAGTATTTTTTACCTGTGTCATTACATCGGATTTGGCAGCTCCGTTATCGCCATAGGCATCAAATAGCAATACTCTGGTTTTCAAGACTTGTGCAGACGATTTAACAAAACGTCCTTCTGTATTCAGATAAGCTTTATCGGGCAGATTGGCAATAGCAAAATCTAAATCTTCATTTATCTGGGCAAGTATTTGACTCGCATCAGCCTTTGGTTGGAGCTTATTTTCCATAGTTAGAGGCTGAGTGACCAGAGGGACAGAACCGTAGAATTTGTACAAGGTAAAATAACTCCAGGCTCGAATAGTTCGGGCTTCCGCTTGCCATTGTAAATTGGTTTCGCTAGTAAGATCAGAACCTTGGTAATCTGAGAGAATTTGTAGAAAAATGTTGCAGCGTGCTATTTTCACATACATTGCACTATATATTCCACTAACTAAACCTCCCATTGTTGGGGAAATGGGACCCTGGGCAATCGTTCTGTCACCGATATAATTAGCCCAGTCGTAAGCATTGTCTGCCATCCCGTCAAACAGCAGTGTTTGCCAGGTAAAATTGGTATTATCTTGCAAAAGCTTATAGCAAGCTGTCAGGTTATAATTAATATTTCCTGCCGAAGTGTAAAAACTCCCTGCAGAAAGGCTTGTTGTAGGAGTTTGGTCAAGTATATCCGTGCAAGACCAAAAGGACATACAAGCCACAACTAATACCAGCAATTTTCTTATATTAGTTTTCATAAATGCTTAATTTAAAAATTAAAAAATAAAATTACCTCCAAATGAAATTATACGATTTATAGGAAAATCTCCAATGGCTCCTTCCGGATCCATTCCCATAAATTTAGTAAATGTCAAAAGATTATCAGCTGCAAAATATATTCTAATTTTGGCTATATGAATTTTACTCAATAATTTAGAGGGTAATGTATAACCAATTTGCAATCCCTTTAACCTAAGATAACTTCGATCAAACAAAAAGTAAGTGGAAGCATGCCGAGTTTTTAGTGGATCACCTGCTGCAACCATTATATTTGATTTGTTTTGAGGAGTCCATGCATTATTGAATTGATATGCTGTCGGAATTAAATTCGGTTGCATCATATACGCTGATTGGGAATAACCGGTTTGTCCTACGACACCCAAAAAGGAGCAATAAAAGTCAAAATTTTTCCATTCAACAGAACCATTAATGTCGTATACAAAATCAGGAAACCCTGCATAACCCAATGCAACCCTATCATTATCATCAATAACACCGTCCTTATTTGCATCTTCAAACTTCAAAGAACCTGGCTGAGTATTTTCACCATATTGTTTCGGAGAGCTGGCAATTTCCTCTTTTGACTGAAATATACCTATCGCTTTTAACATATACCATTCCTGCCAGGGACTGCCTTCTTGAAGGATATAGTTTGAACCCAATTCTTTAGTTCCAAATGTAACGGTTTTGTTTTTAAATGCACTCGCAACCACTCCTATGCTATAAGAAAAATCTTTCATGACCCCTGATTTGATCCTATCCCTATAATCTATATCCAGATCAAATCCGGTATTCTTCATGGCACCCTTGTTAACAGTAGGTGTAGTCAAACCTAAAACTGCCGTACCCTGCGCACTTCTCAAAATACCGGTAGTTAACTTATCATAGAGGTCAAGCGACAATGACAACTTATCAAAAAAAGTTAAATCTACACCTAAGTCAGAAGTTTTTGTTACCTCCCAAGCTAAAGCAGCGTTATTCAACCTTGTCTGTGCTATCCCTTGCGACAGAGCAGAGTTGTTGAAAGAATAATCACCCGTAAAGCTTAACATAGCTTGATATGGATAGGTTCCAATGTTTTGATTACCTAATACTCCATAGGAAACTCTTAACTTAGCCATTGATAACCATGATTTTACTGATTCCATGAATCTCTCTTCACTAAATTTCCATCCAGCTGAAAAAGAAGGGAAAATATCCCACCTTACATCCGAAGACATTCTCGAAGTACCATCATACCTCGCATTAGCCTCAAAAAGGTACTTTCCCGCATAATCATAGTTAAATCGTCCAAAACCTGAGATAATTCCCCAAGCTGAGCTACTGCCTGAATTTGATTGTGTTCCAGCTGAACCTGCATCTAAAGTTGGTGTATCCCAAGATATGTAACCTGTACGGTACCCTGATATGCTTTGAGCATATTCTGTTTCCCAGCTATAGCCGCCCATTAGGTTTATATGATGAACGCTCTTAAAAGTTTTTTCAAAATTCAGGTAAGAGTATAAGTTTTTGTACACAGTTTGACCAATGCTTTGCTTTAACCGGTCACCCAATTCATAGCTGCCTGAAGTATTATCGGGGTCACGATACAGATACAATTTCAATCTCTTACCCACAAAATTCTGATCATTACTAGTGCCATAATTTATGCTTCCCTTAGTGTACCAATGTAACCCTTCTACAATTTTAAGGTCAGCCCAAAGCTGTGTTCTTAAATTGAATCTTTCCCTATTAAACAAGTAATTTTGTGATAATGCATAAGGGTTCCAAGGATGCTGTTCAAAAATAAATGCTCTCCAGGTTATACGCCCGCTTCCATCGGGCACGAATGGCATGTAAGTAGGGGGTTGAGAAAAATAATAACCATAATCCCCCGAACCTTCACCAGTTCCGGAGGAATTATTGAATAAACCAATATTGGCACCTGCTTTAAAATTCTTCCCTATATCAGATGCAATGTTTAATTGCCCCGTATATTTTTTAGCGTTAAAATTCTTAATTTCACCCTGTTGGTCCGTATATCCCAAAACTAAGTTGTAACGAGTCTGTTTTCCTCCCGAAATGCTTATATCGTGATTAACGGCAGTTCCAGACTTAACTCCATTTTTAACCCAGTCATAGCTCGGGTATAATATTGGGTCAGAAGGGTTTGTGTATGCAGCAATATCCGCGTCTGAATATCCATAAGAAGGAGTATTACCATAGAGTGAGTTTCTTTGAAACGTATTAAACCACCTCATGTAATCCGGTGAACTATGAACCATCTCAACCAGATTGGTAGGCGTACTAATTCCATAATCTATACTGTATCTAACTGACAATTTACCATCAGGAGAACCACTGCCATCATAGGTAGTAACCAATATAACACCGTTAGCAGCCCTTGAACCATAAATTGCCGCAGAAGCCGCATCTTTCAGGACAGTAACCGATTTTATAGAACTTGGGTTCAATATACTCATATCACCGGGCACACCATCAATCAAAACCAAAGGGGCTGCTGAAGCACCAAACGAGCCTAACCCTCTTATCAGAATACTGGAACCATCGAAGCCGGGTAATCCGGTATTTTGAATAACCTGCACGCCCGATAGCATACCTTGCAATAATGTTGTAGGATTGACAACCCTCCTTTTGGTCATTATATTGCCAGATACGGTTGAAACAGCACCTGTTAAATTCACTTTCTTTTGTGTACCATACCCTACCACCACCACTTCCTCCATGCCAATTGAGGATTCCAACAGAGTTACATTAATCATAGTCAACGCCCCAATGGTAATTATCTGTGGTTCCATCCCGACAAACGAGAATGTCAAGCTCCTGGCATTATCGGGAACATCAATGCTGTATTTTCCATTTTGGTCGGTTGTTGTCCCCTGGGAGGTTCCGGTAATATAAACGTTTACTCCCGGAAGCGGAGCTCCATTTTTGTCGGTAACAGTTCCAGTAATCTTCTTCAACTGTTGATCTTCTTCCGTAGCCAATGCCATAAGTCTGTTATTCAAAGGATCAGTTGTTAACAGGATTTTTCTGTCGAAAACGGCATAATTAACATTGGTCCCTTTGAACAACTCAGGAAGAATCGCGGTAATCAGTTGATTTTCTGATTGAATACTAACAATTCTGCCAACGTCAATCTGCTTCTGGTTGAAGATGAAATAAAACTCGCTCTGGCGTTCAATTTCATCCATTACCTGTTCAAGGCTTTTATTCTCCATTTCGAGGGAAACCTTTGCTATCTGGGAATAGGTGGATTCAGCAAAGAGACTCGAAACACTAAGCATGATCAGGAGAAATGCGATCTTAAGTTCCATAATCAGTTTTTTTAGTGTTGGGCGTGGATACGCCCAACGATCAAAATTTTTTTTCATAACTTTGAAATGTTTTAAGTTAGGTTGTTATTCATTAATAATGACTTAGCAAATCCTGCAGGGAAGCGGCTCCAACGCTTTCCTGCTTTTGCTAATAGAATTTGGTAAGAGGCTGTTTCATAGGCAAGTGTTTTTAGCTTTATAGTTGGATTAATTAGTTCTAAGAGAAAGTATCACCTTCTTTTTAGTAAATGTTTCGTCTGGCTTGATATCCCGGTTCTCAATTTTGTAATTTACATGCAAACTTCGTTTCAGCATAATTAATACCTCTTCAAGGTTGTCATCTATAAAGGTTGCCCGCCACCTGATGTCTTCAGGAGAACTGACATTAAGCTCAACATCAATATTATACCATCTTTCCAATCGCCTGGCAATAACATCAAGCGGATCATTCCGGAACACCAGCTTGCCATCTGTCCATGAAATGTATTTTTGAGGTTGTACGACTTCAGTTGAAAACTCCTTACGGGCTTTATTATATATGACAAGATCATTGGGTTTCATGGTGCACGACTTATTCATTTGGGGATCATTGAATACCAGTATCCCTTCTT